>JAEEGG010001961.1_pt1 | contig 54077 bp, 53 predicted proteins | sample 9134161 | NCBI WGS metagenome assembly JAEEGG01 (sample SAMN16246543, study PRJNA631951) | gut metagenome | biome: gut microbiome; feature: rumen; material: CR-attached | host: Bos | place: Iran: Karaj | collected 2018-10 | reverse complement strand
AGTGAAAAGGAGTGAAAGGACAATACCAATGCTAGCAAGATGGTCGACCAAAACATTTGTCTTTTGCCTTTAGAGCCTTGAGCACCGCTGAAGAGAATCAATTTAGCGAAAAACTTCTCTAACTTCTTTAACTTCTTTAACTCCCCAAAAAAATCAAACATCAATCATTAAACATTAACCTTTAACCTTTAACCATTACTCACTAAACACTATACATTATACATTAATCATTGATCATTATACATTAACCATTAATCATTAACCATTATTTAACCATTATTATGTCTTTTCGACTTTTTGACTTTTCGACTCTTTAACCATTACTCACTAAACACTATACATTCTACATTAATCATTGATTATTATACATTATACATTAATCACTATACATTAATTAAAAAAATGTCCAAGATATTCAGAGGCGACAAGGTGATTTGGGTGGTGTTCCTGCTGCTCAGCATCATATCACTGGTGGAGGTCTACAGTTCCATCGGTCTGTACGCCTATTCGTTCTTCAGCACAAAGAGTCCCACGTCGCTCTTCCTTCGTCATTTGATTATCGTCATCGCAACGTATGTGGCTATCGTCCTCATCTCGCGTATAAACTATCGTGCTTTTTCTCGCTTTGCAGTGCTCGGATACTGGATTGCGTTGGTGCTGTTGGTGGTGGCTATGGCCTTCGGCCGTTGGATTAGGATCCCTATTATCGGACAGTTCCAGCCCTCTGAAATAGCCAAGATAATACTCATCGTCTTTGTGGCCAGAATGCTCGCACTGAAGAAAGACCATGTAGGAGAATTGAGTACCTTCCTCCAACTGATGATCTACACGGTGTTGGTTGTGGCGTTGGTGTTCCCCTCCAACTTCTCAACTGCGGCATTGATATTCCTTGCCTGCTACCTGATGATGTTCCTCGGTGGAGTGAATCGCAAGTGGTGGTGGCGGCTGTTGCTGGTGGGATTGGTGGCCGTGGTGGCCTTCCTCGCCATCAGCTATTTTCGCTATGAACGTTCGGTGAATACAGGTCAGATGCAGGAACAAGTGATCGAACGACAAGCTACTTGGGGACACCGTGTCTATTCCTGGATTAATCCGCAGCCTGACGAGTTGACACAGGAGAATATGGCTCGTATGGCTATCGCCCGTGGCGGCATTTTGGGTGCCGGCATCGGCAATACAGTCCACGCCCGTCTGATGACCCAGGCGCACAACGATTTTATCTATGCTGTCATCATCGAGGAGATGGGTATGGTGGGTGGCATCGTGGTGTTCCTGCTTTACAGCATCCTCTATTTCCGCTGTATCCGACTTGTATGGCGTTGCAAGGGTCGTTTCGGAGCGCTCACCGTGGCCGGCATGGGGACGGTGATATACTTGCAGGCTTTGGTCAATATGAGTGTGGCGGTCGGGGTGTTGCCAGTCACGGGACAGACGCTGCCCTTCATCAGCTATGGCGGTACGGCCTACCTCTTTATGGGGTGCGGTTTGGGGATTATACAATCTGTGGCTGCCGACGTGTATAAGAAGGAGAGTGAGGCCAAGGCACAGGCAGTGCCGGCCACGCTTGAGGAAGAAGCAAAGGAGAGTCGAGAAAAGCAGGCAACGGATACAAGTCAGATGGAAGTTGAATAGTGGATATTAAAATACTTGAGATATGAAAGCAATCGTAAGTGGCGGAGGGTCGGGAGGACATATATTCCCCGCAGTGGCTATCGCCAATGCCATCAGGAAGCGTTGGAGCGATGCCGAGATACTGTTTGTCGGAGCCGAGGGCCGTATGGAGATGGAGAAGGTACCGGCGGCAGGTTATGAGATTAAAGGATTGCCGATAGCAGGTCTGCAACGCAAACTGACTCTGGTCAATATTGTGAAAAACATTCAGCTCCCCTTCCGGATGCTGAAAAGCCGACAGATGGTGCGGCGTATACTGAACGAGTTCCGTCCCGATATCGTGGTGGGAGTGGGCGGCTTTGCCAGCGAACCTACCCTCAAGGCGGCTGCCAAGATGGGCTTCAAGACACTGCTGCAAGAACAGAATTCCTATGCCGGTTTGACGAACAAGATGCTGGCTCGCGACGCGCAGGCCATCTGTGTGGCCTACGACGGCATGGAGCGTTTCTTCCCCAAAGAGAAGATTGTCTTCACGGGTAATCCCGTGCGTGCCGACATTGAGAACATCGCCGTCACTGCCGCCGAAGGCCGTGCGCATTTCGGTTTGGCCGGCGAAGGACGTGTGTTGCTCTCGGTGGGTGGAAGCCTTGGTGCCCGTACCATCAATCAGATGATACTGAACCACCTGCATTTCTTCCGTGAGAACAAGATACAGTTGCTCTGGCAGACAGGTCGTTGGATGTATGATGAGGCGGTACGTGCTGTCGAGAACGCCGGTGTGGGCGAGTGGGTCAAGGTGCATCAGTTCATCAGCCGTATGGATATGGCCTATGCTGCCGCCGACGTGGTTATTTCGCGTGCCGGTGCTATCGCCATCAGTGAACTTTGCATCGTGGGTAAGCCAGTGGTGCTCATCCCGTCGCCCAATGTGGCCGAGGATCATCAGACCAAGAATGCATTGGCGCTGGTCGACAAGGGTGCTGCCTTGATGGTACGTGATGTGGACTGCGACAACCAGTGCCTGCCGCAAGTGCTAGACTTGTTCGAACACAGCGTCAAACGTGAACAGATGAGTGCCGCGATACAGCGGCTGGCCGTGCGTGGCGCGGCAGACAAGATTGTAGACCAGATAGCGAAGTTGGTGAAATGAGATACTATTTTCTAGGCATAGGAGGCATTGGTATGAGCGCCTTGGCGCGTTACTTCCACCGTCGGGGCGACAAGGTGAGCGGTTACGACCGCACCCCAAGTCCATTGACGGAGGAACTCCAGTCCGAGGGTATTGATGTGCATTATGACGACAATCCTGCTGCTATCCCCGACGGAGTAGACTTGGTGGTGTATACTCCCGCAGTGCCGCAGGATTTGGCCGAGTATCAGGCGTTGCAGACCCGTGGGGTGTCAATGAAGAAGCGCTCGCAAGTGCTGGGGGAATTGACGCAAGGCAAGCGCTGCATTGCAGTGGCTGGCAGTCACGGCAAGACCACCACCACCACCATGATTGCTCATTTGTTGAGCAAGGCTCCATGCGGCTGTACTGCCTTTTTGGGAGGCATCGGAAAGAATTTTGACAGCAACCTCTGGGTCGACGAGAAAAGCGAATATGTTGTCGTCGAGGCTGACGAGTATGACCGCTCCTTCCTGCAGCTGCATCCATACATGGCTGTCATCACTGCCACCGACCCCGACCACCTCGATATCTATGGCGACCATGAGCACATGCTCGAAGCCTATGCTCAGTTTGCCAACCAGACCGACCCTGAGGGACGGCTTTTCATCAAAGAAGGTATCTTCCGCACCCTCGATGGCGAGCTGTTTGTCGAATATGGACACCATGACCACCATGGCCACGCAGATGAGCATCATTCGCACATCCACACACTCACACATTCACACATTCAGACCTATACAGCCCGTGGTGTAGAAGCTGACTATTATGCCATCAATGTGCGTACATACAACGGCAACCTCTTCTTTGACCTGCGTACGCCCGACGGGGTGCTCTTCGATTTGGAACTCGACGGTACGGCGCTCTTCAATGTCGAAAATGCTGTGGCCGCCTCTGCAGTTGCCCTCAGCTGCGGTCTCGACCAATACCAGTTGCGACAAGGACTGAAGTCATTCGCCGGTGTGCGTCGTCGGTTCGATTATCGTATCCGTGAGAAGGAATTGGTATATATCGATGACTACGCCCACCATCCGAAGGAGATTGCCTCCACGCTGGAGTCCATACGCTACCTCTATCCGGACAAGCGTGTTGTGGGCATCTTCCAGCCTCACCTTTACAGCCGTACGCGTGACTTGGCTGACGATTTTGCTCGGGTGCTCGGCACCCTTGATGAGCTCGTGATGATGCCTATATATCCGGCTCGCGAGAAGCCAATACTCGGTGTTACCTCCAGCATGGTGCTTCGCAAGGTCGACTCTATGTCGAAGTACCTGTGTACGCCAGACCAGGTGCTTGAGCTGGTGCCGGCCTTGTGCCCTGACGTGGTGGTGACTCTCGGAGCCGGCGACATCGACCGTTTGGTGCCGCGGCTTGAAAAAGTATTAAGAGAACAAGTGCTATGATATGAAACGACCGTATAAGATATTACTCATCATCCTGGGTGCTCTGGTGCTGGCAGTGCTTGTCATTGTAGGCAATGTGAGCCGGTTGCGCTCCACAGTCCGTGGCATCGAGGTGAATATACGCATGGGGCGTACACCGCGGTTGGTCGACGACCAGACAGTGCGCGACAGCATCGTCGCCGCGCTGCCTGCCTTGCTGCAGCATTCGGTGGGCAGTGTCGACCGGGAGGCTGTGGCCCAGGCTGCCGCCCGTGTGCCTTACCTCAAGGAGGTCAGCGCCTCGGTCAGCGTCAGCGGCAAGGTGATGGTGCGCGCCAAGCAACGTCGTCCTATCGTTCGTCTCTACTACGGCAACCAGGAACTATATCTCGACGATGAATGCTTTGTTATGCCCTCGTCACCGCTGGGCAACTGCAATGTGCTGGTGGCGGGTGGTGACTTCGCAGAACCTCTGCGAACCGACAGCCTCAACACTCAGGTGAAGGACCTCTGGCGGGTGGCCCTGTTCCTTGATCAAGAGAGCAGATACGGTGAACTCGTCGACCAGATATATGTGGAGCGTGATGGCGACATCATGGCTGTCCCCAAGCTGGGTAATCACGTGGTGGAGCTTGGCACGGCCGACGACCTTGAAGAAAAGTTCGACCATCTGTTGGCTTTTTACCGTAAGGGAATGCCGCGAGCCGGATGGGACACCTATTCCCGTGTGAGTCTCAAGTATCACGGGCAGGTGGTATGTACGAAAAGAAATGAAACAAAATAAAACATCTAAGATTATGGGAACTGATATTATTGTAGGTCTCGACATCGGCACCACCAAGATTGCATGCTTCGTGGGTGTGCGTGGCGAGAATGAACGGGTGAAAATCCTGGGCTTCGGCAAGACCGAGTCGACGGGCGTCGAGCACGGGGTGGTCAAGAATGTAAAGGATGCCTCCGAGGCTATCCGTCGTGCAGTCGACGAGGCTGCCGAGCAGGCCAACGTGGACATCGATGAGGTGTGGGTTGGCATTGCCGGTCAGCACATCAAGTCGCGTCCCAGTCAGGGCAGCGTGATGATACCGCCTGAACACGAACTCATCGAGCAGGAGGATGTCGACCGCCTCACGGGCGATCAGTATAACACCATGCTTGAGCCAGGCGAGGAGATTATCCATGTCTTCCCACAGCAGTATTATGTCGACAATGAGGCCCTCAGCCGCGAGGTGCCCCCGGTGGGTGTTGCGGGTAAGGTGCTTAAAGCCGACTTCCACATGGTGACCGGCAACGTGCAGAACCTGCAGTACATCAAACTCGCCGTCTCTCGCGCAGGTTTGAAAATAAAAGGGGTCGTCCTTGAGCCCGTGGCTTCTGCCAAGGCCGTTCTCGACGACAGCGACCGTGATGCCGGTGTGGCTATGGTCGATATCGGAGGTGGCACCACCGACATAGCCATCTTCCACGACCGCATCATCCGCGACACCACCGTTCTGCCGTTGGCGGGCAACGCCATCACCAACGACATACGTGAGGGGTGCAATATCCTCCGCAAGCAGGCCGAAAGCCTGAAGGTGAAGTTTGGTTCCTGCCTTGTACAGGCTGTCCCCGAGAACGACGTCATCTCTATCCCTGGTATTCGCAGCCAAGCCCCGCGCGAGATTTACGTGAAGACCCTTGCCGGTATCATCAACGCCCGCACCAAGATGATTCTTGAGCAGGTTGACTACGTCATCAAGCTTTCGGGTTTTGACAAAAAACTCATTGCCGGCATTGTGCTTACGGGTGGTGGCGCACAGCTGAAGAATATCAAAGACCTCTGCGAACTCATCACGGCCACGGATACACGTATCGGTATTCCCAACGAGCACCTCGAGCCCGACAGCGTTAATTATAACGAGCTGATGCACCCCATGTATGCCACCGGTATTGGATTGGTGCTCTACGGTCTGGAGCAGACCGAAAGCAAGCAGGACGAAAGCGGTGCCGCAAGTCGCAAGACCGGCAAAGGCGGTGTAGACATCTTTGCCGACATGGATGATTTGCCTCCTGCACAACCCGTTGTCGACCAGCAGCCTGTCGCCAAACCAAAGAAGAAGAAAAAGAACGAGGACGACAGCTTCGGTAACGCCATTTCACGGTTCTTCAACAAGGTCTTTGACGAGGGTATTGACGAGTGATTGAGGGAAATTCACACCAATCTGTTGATAACTAATAGAAAAAGTGTATTGCCGTACGCGCGATTATTTGTAATTTTATGCTGCCAAACATAATGGTTATTTGTTAGTTAATGACTTCTTTATCAAATAGATAGAAAGATACAAGCACATGGAAGAAAACGCAAATTCCACTTTTTTTACCTTTGATTCGCCCAAAGGACAGTCCTCTTACATCAAGGTCATAGGCGTCGGTGGTGGCGGCGGCAACGCTGTCAACCACATGTACGACCGCGGCATCGAGGGTGTCGACTTCATCGTCTGCAACACTGACATGAAGGCCCTCAACGCCAGTCCCGTGCCAAACAAGATCCCCCTGGGCGACCTGGGATTGGGTGCCGGCAACAAACCTGAACGAGCCCGCAAGGCGGCCGAAGCTAAGGCTGACGATATTCGTGAGGCTCTGGCCCACAACACCCAAATGCTCTTCATTACCGCCGGAATGGGTGGTGGTACCGGAACTGGTGCTGCCCCTGTCATCGCCGAGATAGCCAAGAGTATCGACCTCGACAACGAGGAAAACAAGAAGATTCTGGTTGTGGCCATCGTCACGCGTCCTTTCTCTTTCGAAGGTACGCGTCGTCGCGAACAGGCAGAGGCCGGCATCGAAGAACTCCGCAAGCATGTCGACTCGATCATCGTCATCAACAACGACAAGCTCCGTGCCTTTGGCAATATGCGTATCAGCGAGGCCTTTGGTATGGCCGACGACGTGCTCCTCACTGCCGCCAAAGGTATTGCTGAGATTATCACCGAGAACGCCTACGTCAACCGCGACTTCCAGGATGTCAATACCGTCATGGAACATTCTGGAACGGCCCTCATGGGTACCGGCAGCGGTCACGGTGAGAATCGTGCCCATGATGCTATCGAAGCCGCTACCACCAGCGTTCTCCTTGACGACAGCGATATCAGCGGAGCTAAGAACGTGCTCCTCTACTTCACCTACTCCTCCGAGCATGAGATGACTATGGACGAGCAGGCTGAAATCACCGACTATGTCCTCGACAAGACCAACGGTACCGCTGACATCATTTGGGGTGCCGGCCCTGACGAGAGTCTTGGCGACGAACTTAAGGTTATCCTCATCGCTACCGGCTTTGAGAAAAACAAAGAGGCCAAGGAACCTGAGACCTTCGTCCTCAAAGTGGACGAGCCTGTCCAGAAACCTGTCGCCCCGGAACCCGTCGCCACTGCTGACGACGAAGGAATGTCCATCATTCACAAAGAGGAGCCGGCAGTTGAATTTGAGGTCAAGACCGTTCCTGTCGCCGAGACTGCCCCTGCTGTCGCTGAGATGCAGAGTCCTGCCAAGCCGGAAAAGCATATCATCATGCTCGACGAAGAACCTTCTGTCGACGAGGCCCGGAATGTGGCGGAAGCCCAGCTGAAATCCTCAGAATCCGAGGTCGACCTTATGGTAGAGGACATCCACATTATTCCCGAGACAAAGCCTGTCGTCGAGCAGAAACCGACTGTTGCCTCCAAGCCTGCGGTCAACACGGCTTTCAAGAATGACAACGACTGCCGTACGGCCGAGGAGCGCATCCGCCTTATTCACGACATGCTGCGTCATAACCCTAACGGTGCAGACCTTGTGCAGAATATGTCTACCAGCGACTTCAGCGACGAATTCATCTTTGAAGGCCGTGGGTCTAATGTCAGAGAGTCTTCCAATGCTACTATGCGACCCGACGGTCGCATGGTGCAGAACCCCTACTTCCGCGACCAGGCTGACTAAGTCGACATGAACAAGAAACTTGTTGGCATCCTCTGTGCCATTGGGGCCGCCGTCTGCTACGGCACCAATCCTTTGGGAGCCTTGAACCTTTACGCCGAGGGCATGAATACGCCCTCGGTTCTTTTCTACCGTTTTGGTCTCGCTTGGGTGATCATTGCCGTGGTGATGCTTCTCAAGGCTGTCGGCCGACGCGAAAGCTTAAAGCTCAGCTGGCGTGAATTTGGCACCCTCTCGGCCCTGGGACTTCTCTTTATCGGTTCTTCCCTTACGCTCTACCTCAGTTTTCATCACATGCCTGCCGGCGTGGCCTCCACCATACTCTTCACATATCCTGTGATGACGGCTCTCATCATGACCCTCTTCTTCCACGAACGTGTCCGCTTGGCTACCGTCGCCTCTATTCTTCTTTCTCTGGCAGGTGTCCTGCTCCTCTATTGGAGTGACACCGGAGGTACACTGAGCCTCGTCGGTGTGGTATTGGTGCTTGTCTCGGCACTCACGTATGCGCTGTACATTATCGTGGTCGACAAGTCGCCGCTGGCTATGTCCTCCTTCAAAATCAACTTCTACGTTCTCTTCTACTGTGCCGCCGGTATGGCCCTGTTCGCCCTCCTCAGTGGTCAGCCGCTCCAGCTTCCTCCTACGCCTCGTGCGTGGCTTTGGGTAGGTTGGCTTGCCATAGTGCCAGCCATCATGGCACTCGTCATGATGGTTTATGCCGCCAAATATCTTGGTAGCACGCCAACGGCTATTCTTGGGGCCCTGGAACCCACCACGGCTGTCCTCATAGGTATCTTCGTCTTTGGAGAACCTTTTGGTCCACGTCTCCTTGTTGGCATCGTTCTCATCCTTGCTGCCGTCACTATCATCGTCCTGTCCAAGTCTGCTAGAGGAGAGGGCGCTCGCAACGAATAGGGCGCTGTTTTGACACTAGATACGAAGGTGTATCCTGCACATTATTAGTGGTGTTATGGTGAATATGCGCCATGACAAGTCTTTTTTTGACGTTAATTCTTTGTTTGCGGTTTTCTTGTAAGGTGTTCGAATAGTGTGACTTGTGCGATAAGAGTCAAAGGCGTATAATAATATGATATAAAATAAATTTGGTCAAATAAAAATTAAGTTGTACCTTTGCAAACTGAAACGGACGAGCCTGGAAACGTCAAAAATGCAGATTTGTGAGAGGTTTTTGTGAGTGGAAATGGCAAAAAAATGATGTGACTAAGGAGGCCTTCGCCGTGGGGAAAAGTTAAGTTCTCGATTCTGTAAGTTACAGGAAGTCAGACAATAAATTATTGCGTAAATTTTTATTTTCATGAAAATATCTGTCGCCGGTACCGGCTATGTCGGTCTCAGTATCGCCACCTTGTTGGCACAACATAATGATGTCACCTGTGTTGACGTTGTACCGGCGCGAGTTGATCTGGTAAACAATAAGAGGTCTCCAATTAAAGATGATTATATCGAGGACTATCTTGCCAACAAGCCCCTCTCGCTCCACGCGACCCTCGACCAGGAGGCCGGCTACCGCGATGCCGAGTTTGTCGTCATTGCCGCCCCTACCAACTACGACAGTCAGAAGAACTTCTTCGACACCTCTGCTGTGGAGTCCGTCATCGACGCTGTGCTGAAGGTCAACCCCGAGGCAGTGATGGTCATCAAGAGCACCATCCCCGTGGGCTATACCCGCAGCCTCTATGTCAAATACTACAAGAAGTTCCTTCAATCAAAAGAAGCATTTACGCATTCACGCAATAACGCATTCCAACAATCAGAAGATTCACTCACGCATTCCCGCATTGACACATTCCCGCATTCAGACGATTCACTCACGCATTCACGCAATAACGCATTCCCACATTTTAACCTGTTATTCAGTCCCGAGTTCTTGCGCGAGAGCAAAGCGCTCTACGACAACCTCTACCCCAGCCGTATCATCGTGGGCATCCCCAAGATGATGTCTGGCGCCGAATACCAGGAAGAGAACGAAGCAATCAAGGCTCTGACCGATATCGACTGGCTCACCGAGAAAGCCCATCAGTTCGCCCAATTATTAGTAGAAGGAGCTATCGGACCCAGCAAAGACGCGTCAGCCCACTATCCACTGTCCACTGACCACTGTCCACTGACAAACAAGGGTATCCCTTGTTTGTTTGTCGGCATGAAAGAGGCTGAGGCTGTGAAGCTCTTCGCCAACACATATCTGGCCCTGCGCGTCAGCTACTTCAACGAGCTTGACACATACGCTGAGATGAAAGGTCTTGATACGCAGGCCATCATTGATGGCATCGGTCTTGACCCCCGTATTGGTACCCACTACAACAACCCGTCGTTTGGCTACGGCGGTTACTGCCTGCCCAAGGACACCAAGCAGTTGCTGGCCAACTATGAGGACGTACCGCAGAATATGATGAGTGCCATTGTCGAGAGCAATCGCACCCGCAAGGACTTCATCGCCGACCAGGTTCTCAAGATGGCCGGCTACTATTCGTATACCGAAAATAATGAGTTCCGAACTCCGAACTCCGAACTCCGAACTCCTACAATCGGTGTTTACAGGTTAACGATGAAGTCCAACTCCGACAACTTCCGCCAGTCTGCCATCCAGGGCGTGATGAAGCGCATCAAAGCCAAAGGCGCCCAGGTCATCATCTACGAGCCCACCCTCGACGACGGCTCCACCTTCTTCGGCAGCTTGGTTGTAAATGACTTGAAGAAGTTTAAAGAGATGTCGCAAGCCATCATCGCCAATAGATACGACTCCTGCCTCGACGACGTCCAGCAGAAGGTCTACACCCGCGACATATTTAGAAGAGATTAATTTCAACTTTCAATTTTCAATTTTCAACTTAACCGACATCTTCCGCCGCGACTAATTTCAACTTTCAACTTTGACTTCGTCTACGCTCCTGCATCTCGGCAGAACTCAAGCGAGCTTGGCTATGCTCTCGACTTCCGGAGCTCCCACTTTTCAATTTGATCGACACTCTTAACTCTTAACTCTTAACTCTTAACTTTTCAATATAACTGTCCTCCCCCTTTGAACGGTAAACCGTAAACTGTAAACAGTAAACTCATACCTTTCACTTCTCACTTTTCAATTTTCAACTTCCCACTAGCCACTACCGGCTCCCTGCTCCCTGCTACCTGCTGACCATCGCTTTATTATATAAAATACGGCCAAAAATGGAAAAAGGCAAAAATCGACCCGTAATGTCCTCTTTTGTCCCAGAATAGTACCCTAATGTCCCATATAATGCTCTACCTATTCTCCCTCCTTTTTTCGACTTTTTTGCTCCCGCGTAGCAGGAGAATAACAGGTCGGCAACAGGTCGGCAACAAGTTAGCAACAAGTCGACAGAACTTCGAAGTCCGTAAGGCTGTAAATAATGATGGGGCACTCATGAATGAAGAATTATTAGCCATTTACCATTAATATCGCGCAGCTGGAGTCGCAATGGGGTAGAATGGTTTTCCGCACAGCCTTGAAGCCTAAACCTTAAGGCGGATTACCTGCTGTTTGTTACATTAAAATAAATAAACGAGTATATACTGCAATGAAGAAAGTAATGTTAGTGTTTGGAACACGCCCGGAGGCCATCAAGATGTGCCCGCTGGTGAAGGAGTTCCAGAAGCACCCTACAGAGTTTGAGACTATAGTGTGTGTAACTGGTCAGCACCGTGAGATGCTGGACCAGGTGCTCACCATCTTTGATGTGAAGCCCGATTACGACCTGAACATCATGAAGCAGGGACAGGACCTCTACGACGTCACTGCCCGTGTGCTCACAGGTATGCGCGACGTGTTTAAGGAGTGCAAGCCCGATGTAGTGTTGGTGCATGGCGATACCACAACTTCCACTGCCGCCGCACTGGCTGCCTTCTATCAGCAGATTCCCGTGGGTCACGTTGAAGCTGGTCTACGTACCCATAATATCTACAGCCCCTGGCCGGAGGAGATGAACCGCCAGATTACTGGCCGCATTGCTACATACGACTTTGCCCCCACACCACTCAGTGAGAAGAACCTTCAGGAAGAAACGGCCCATGGCCAGATTTTTGTCACCGGCAATACCGTCATTGATGCCCTCCACATGGTGGTTGACAAACTGAAGAACGACAAAGCTCTTGCTAATGAGCAAATCAACGTGCTGAAGAATGCTGGTTACGACGTAACCCGTCTTGATGGCGGCAAGAAGCTAGTTTTGATAACCGGACATAGAAGAGAGAACTTTGGTGACGGCTTCATCTCTATGGTAACAGCAATGAAAGACCTCAGCGAGAAGTATCCCGATGTGGACTTTGTATATCCTATGCACCTCAACCCCAATGTGCGCAAGCCCATCCACGAGGTTTTTGGTGAGGATTTAACCCGCCCCAACTTCTTCTTCATTGAGCCACTCCAGTATCTGGAGTTCGTTTACCTGATGGAGAAGAGCACCGTGGTGCTCACCGACTCGGGCGGCATTCAGGAGGAGGCTCCAGGTCTTGGCAAGCCTGTATTGGTGATGCGCGACACTACTGAACGTCCCGAAGCTTTGAAGAGCGGCACGGTACATCTGGTTGGCACCAATCACGACCTGATTGTAAACGAGGTGAGCACCCTGCTTGATGACCCCGTGGCCTACGAGCGTATGAGCAAAGCCGTGAACCCTTACGGAGATGGAAAGGCCTGCAGCCGCATTGTAAGAGCGTTGAACGGTGAAGCCGTTGACCGATACGAAGTGAAATAAACCAGCTTCAGGCACAAATGTCTGCAAGCAGCCATTAGAGCCTTCCGCATAGAGGATAGGTATTTATCACTTTTTCAAATAGATAAGATAATTTCTTGGCTGTCGCATCTAAAGTAAAAATGGCAAAACATTATAGTGCATACTTTAAAAGAAGTCACAAAGACTTCGTTAATGAAGGCGTCTTTGATGGTTATATTGGAAAAGATGCTAAGCTACATGTTGACCCATTACTACTTAAACACTGCACAACGCCAGAGTTTATAGGCTCCTATGAAAAACTTCTGGACCATTTTAGGAAACTCCTTTCTCTTGTACCAGAAAGAGATAAGCCTATCTCAACGCTTCGCCGTAGATCAATAGTTGATCATCTCTCGTTTCCAGAATTCTATTTTATAGGCTTGGGATTCGGTGAGAATACTAATGCAGGCAAGGGCATAACAGGAATTAAAGCGGAACGATTGGCAGATACTGCCATTGAGATTGTTCAAGATGGAATTGAGGAGCCAGAAATCTTTTTGCTCGTTAATCTGTTTCAAGAAAAAATAGGTGCTGACGGAATCAGTGATATCATGATATGGACTTTACGCGAAGACTTTATAAAATACACTCAGCGTATAACAAAATTATTTGGTTTTAAAACCTATAATTTTGGTCCAACGCTTGATTTACCTTTCTTCTATAAGCCTCGTAAAGGAAATATGGTGCCAACACCAATTATCTTTGTTCCAACAGAGATTATTAGAGACTTGCCCGAGGCAGAATATAGTGACGGCCACTTTTATAGCAATTATAACAACGAGATTCGCAGGCGAATAAGTAAAGATGTAGGATTAGCTATGAAGGACATGCATGACAAGAAACTCCTCAAGAAAAGACTTCTTGAAAGACCTTCTGTCATGTCAAAGATGGCTAATATATACAGAGGACTTAAAGGTAAATGTTATGACTTTACTCAAGATGAGAGTTATATATATGTATCTGCAATCATCGAAGAACTTATAGGCCAAGAACCACTACCTCTGAAAGCCAAGGAGGATAACCTTGAGGCAGTCCATTATATTGCTCGTCAGATTTGCCTTCAATTCAAGAAGATGGTTGAAACCAATCGGATGTCTGAACTCCTTTATAATAATAACAGGTTTAAGAACGAAAAGGCAGTTCAAAGGCTTTTCTTGATGCTCGCTGATGGCTATTGTAACATAAGTGACATTGTACTGAGCCCTGAAACAGATTATGGTGCAGGTCCTGTAGACTTCAAATTTGCCAGTGGTTATCATAGCAAGGTTTTGCTTGAAATGAAGCTGGCACGTAACTCTCAGCTCATGCATGGCATTGAAGTTCAACTTCCGACCTATTTACAAGCGGAAAGTACTACAAAAGGTATCTATATGATAATCATAGCAGATGATCACGATGAAGAGTTGGTAAAGACTTTTTGGAATAGAGTGGAAACTCAAGGTATTCCAGAATCGCTCGTTGAGAATATTATTGTTATTGATGCAAGGAAGCGCGCCAGCGCAAGTAAACTATAACAGCTTTGTTTTAAGTATATTATATGAGAACACTTGCCATAGTAATAGGATGCAATAACTATCCTGGACATGAACTCAATTGCGCTATAGATGATGCTAGGGCGATAAGTGAGTTGTTTGGGAAGATGGGATATCAAGTGGAGTATTACGAGGATATTGACACCTCCAGATGTGCAGAGCTTATTCAGAAATATGATACAGAAATAGAACAATACGAACAATCAATTTTCTATTTTGCTGGTCATGGATTCCAATTAGACGATGAGAATTACTTAGCTTCTGTAGATTGTGAACTTTCAAACCCAGTTAAAGCGTATTGCAATAGAAACTGTATCCGCTTGCAAGGTGAAATACTTGATATATACAAGAGACATCCAAATGCAAAAAATAATATAGTCATTTTGGATGCTTGCCGAACTAGATTGAGCAGAAGTATAGGTGATAACTTGATACCTACTCAGGCACCTCAAGGAACGTTGATTGCATATTCTACATCACCTGGTGATAGTGCTCGAGATGGTGGCTTAAATAATCATAGTATATACACAGGATCATTTCTTGAGTGCATAGGAACAGAACCAATTACTGCAGAAACTCTGTTTAAGAATATACGCAAAAAAGTATATGAACTTACGGATGGGAACCAAACAACGTGGGAGCATACGTCTCTTATTGAAGACTTTGTTTTTAATGCAGTTTTGAGAACATCTATAAGTCAATATGAAGAATATGCAATTAAGGATGCTCAATTTGTTGCTACAGATGAGGTCGGTAAATTAATATCGGAATTAAAAAGTCATAATTGGTACAGACAAAATCCCGCAGTTGCGAGCTTCCTACAGTTGAATCCTGCGGATGTTGACAAAAATATGTTGTTTCTTTTTGGTCGGAATTTACTTCAATCGTATGTTGGTAGTTCTACCTATGCGGCACATTTTTTCACTTTTGATTTTAAGAACAAGATATCAAAGTATATCACCGAAAGTGGAGAGAATCATGTGTTAAATGGAATCTTGTACGAGATGTACTTTAATTCACTCGGAGAATTTCGATACAAAAATTTGAAATGCAAGAATAATCAAATGATCTTCTCTTTAATAAATGAAGATAGTTTAAAGAGCTCATTTGAGTTTATAAGTGAACAACTCAAACCATATACAGATTATTTGTATTATGTACCATTAATGACACAAGTAATAGATGTGTCAATTGATTCACAGAAGATGAATGCTGATAAGTTCCATCCTGAGAATCATTACAAAGTTAATTCCATTATGGTTAATGGTAATGATATAAGAAAGGATATATATCCTTATATATCGCAATGGAACTTAAGAGGCTTGAAAAAATCACTTTTAGGGTTCTTGTTTGCACCGGAAGCATTCGTTAAAATTGAAGGTGTTACTGAAGACGAAACTGCTACTTTCGAATTTTAATAAGGTATAAAATAGACAGCCAATGATACAACAAACGATAGTAGAATTAAAGGAACAGCTTTTAGGTAAAGTGTTTTCAGAAGATGAATTGAAAAACTACCTGCTTTCAAAAGTCAACAGCAAGGAGTTTGTCAATGCTATTATAGGTGAGATGCTCCGTACTCCAGGTTTTTCTTTTATGAATGGCAATGTGACATATAGGGGGGCAGATTATGTAGAACTTTTACCTCCTAACCAGCCTCACTAGGTCTATTAATCCGTGTGATTCGTGCAATCCGTGTTCGCCTAATGAAGAAAACGATACATTTAACAAGTTAACAAATTAACATCAAATTGCGGCAATGAGCCATCAGAACTTACGCGCATTCTGTTTGGCTCATAACAAGTGGAAAGGAACAACCATTCACCATGAATCGTGAACCCTGAACCATTTTTATGTCGCAATGGGGTAGTAAGGTTTTCCGCACAGCCTTGAAGCCCCAACCCTAGGACGGGATTCCCGCTGTCTCTTATAAGAAATGGTTCTTGGACTAGCCAAGCGACAAGTCGATTACAATAACAGTGGGCCTGTCCTTTTAAAAGAAATATAAATACTCATATATGAACTATTGTGCAAACCGAATGCAGCAAGTTAACTTATTGTTGAAGTGCAGCCAATAGTGCATGTTAAAACAAAGTTTAAACATGAAAGGAATCGTACTCGCCGGAGGCTCCGGTACCAGACTTTATCCCATAACAAAGGGCGTTAGCAAGCAGTTGCTCCCCATTTATGACAAACCAATGGTGTACTATCCCATCAGCGCACTGATGCTGGCTGGGATTAGGGATATTCTGATTATCTCTACACCGTATGACCTACCGGGTTTTAAACGATTGCTTGGCGATGGCTCTGATTATGGAGTGAATTTCCAGTATGCAGAACAGCCCTCACCTGATGGTCTGGCTCAGGCTTTCATTATTGGCGAGAAATTCATTGGGAATGACTCTGCATGCCTTGTGCTTGGAGATAACATTTTCTACGGCAGCGGTTTCACCGCTTTGCTTCGCAATGCAGTAAAGGATGCAGAAGAGAACAAGAAAGCTACTGTGTTTGGCTACTGGGTTTCTGATCCTGAACGCTATGGTGTCGCTGAGTTTGACAAGAATGGCAATTGCCTCAGCATCGAAGAGAAACCGAAGGAACCCAAGAGCAACTATGCAGTTGTTGGCTTATACTTCTATCCTAACAAAGTGGTGAACGTTGCTAAGACCATTAAACCAAGTGCTAGAGGCGAGTTAGAAATCACTACAGTTAATCAGGAATTCCTGAAAGATGGTGACTTGAAGGTTCAGGTCTTTGGTCGTGGATTTGCTTGGTTGGATACTGGCACGCACGATAGCTTGAGTGAGGCATCAACTTTTGTAGAGGTTATTGAGAAGCGCCAAGGTCTTAAAGTGGCTTGCTTGGAAGGCATAGCATACCGCAGGGGGTGGATCAGCGAGGAGCGTATGCGTGAATTAGCACAGCCTATGTTGAAGAATCAATACGGTCAGTACCTGCTTAAAGTAATAGATGAGATGAAGGAAGGCATAAACTCTTTGAGTCTTACTCATCCGAGCATGGTTAAGAATAGATAATTGAGTGCTGGTTATGTGTCAGGAAAAGAAAAAATTAGCAATCATAGGCGCAAGCTATTTGCAGAAACCCCTTGTAGAAAAATGCAAAGAGTTGGGGGTTTATTCCATATGTTTTGCATGGGAAGATGGGGCAGTATGTAAGGACTTGTGTGATAAGTTCTATCCTATATCAACCATTGATAAGAAGGCAATTCTAAAGGTTTGTCAGGAAGAAAAAATTGATGGAATAACTACTATTGCTTCGGATGTCGCAACGTTGACCGTTAACTATGTGGCTGAGCAGATGGGTTTGGTAGGAAACCCTGACATGCACTCGCAGACAGCTACAAATAAGTACTTTATGCGCCAGTGCTTTATGGAGCACAATGTTCCTTCTCCCAAGTTCTGCTTAACTGAAGGTCAGATCCCCGAAATAATAAAAACCTTTAGTTTCCCAGTCATTGTCAAACCTACTGACCGTTCTGGTAGCAGAGGAGTTGAGAAGGTGTTGAAACAGGATGATTTGCAACAGGCTATAGACCGTGCTTGTGCTGAGTCTTTCCAAAAGAAAGCGGTCATAGAGGAATTTGTCGAGGGGCGTGAGATTAGTGTGGAATCTATATCTTTTAAGGGCAAACACTATATTCTTCAGATAACAGATAAGGTTACAACAGAAGCACCTTTCTTTGTTGAACTGGAACACCACCAACCGTCTTCATTACCAGATGATATTAAGGCTAAGGTAATGGACATTGTTTTGACAGCGTTAGATTCTCTACATATCCAGTATGGCGCTTCACATTCCGAGTTGAAAATAACTAAAGATGGCGATATACGAGTGATAGAGATTGGTGCTCGTATGGGAGGTGATTTTATAGGCTCTGATTTGGTAAAACTGTCAACAGGCTATGATTTCCTGAAGGGAGTTATCGAGGTGGCCTTTGGTGTTTTTGAAGAACCTAAGATTACAGAACACGCATTTTCTGGTGTATATTTCCTCTGTAAGGAAACCGAAAAGATATTACCAATTATCCAGAGTGCAAATAAGTATTCCTATATTGTAAAAGCGGAAATAACAGACCCTGTTTTGAGGAGAATAGAACAAAGTGCAGATCGTAGCGGCTATTTTATATATCAGGCAGATAAACGCTTTGAGTTGAACTAATTAATAGATATTGATATGAAGTACTACACAATGAAAGATACCCGTGACTTTTTAGAGAGCATTGGTATGCCGGGAGGTGACCTTTATGATCTTCCCACTTCAAAAAAACGTTTTCCTGATGGCGGTCAATACCGCTTTGAGGTGCCAGGTATCCAGGGCCCTGGTCCAATGAAAGCCCTTTTGGAAGCTCTTGATGAATACGGCATCAAGATTCACCGTGTCACCCAGACTAAAGGCATTATGTTCCTCACGGATGACGAAATCCGTCAGATGGTGGAATATGCCAAGAAATGGGATGTCCAGTTAGTACTGGCATGTGGCCCCCGTGCAACAACCGACACATCTGCTTCCGTAAAGACCGAGGAAGGCCAGCGTATGGGGTACCGCCTGCGTGGTGAAGAGCAGATCGCCCGTGGTATAGAGGAAATCAAACGTGGTGCACGCTTAGGCGTCCGTGGATTCCTGATTTATGATGAAGGTCTGCTTTGGGCTTTGGGTGAGGCCAGGAAGAAAGGCTATATCCCTGCTGATTGTCACTTTAAGGTGAGTGCCCACAGCGGCCACGGCAATCCTTGTTCTGCACACGTTTTGGAGACCCTTGGTGCGGACAGCATCAATCCTGTGCGTGATATTCAGGTGCAGATGCTGGCATCTATGCGTGCTGCCATTGATGTGCCCATTGATCTGCACACCGAGAATCCTAAGTCTTCAGGCGGCTTTATTCGCCACTACGAGGTGCCCGACTTCATCCGTGTGGCCGCTCCTGTTTATCTGAAGACCGGTGGCAGTATAGCTGCTAATCATAGCTATGACACCACAGAGAAAGAGGCTAAACAGCGTGCAAAACAGGTAATGTTGGTTAAGAGAGTGATAGATGAGTACTATCCCGACGCTATCATATCACCTAAGTGATATTGGTGGTTCAAGGGTCTAACTTTTCAAGAAGTTTAAATAATTAAATGAGACACCATGCTTATAATTTGGACTTTGCGTTTGTAAAAGCCCCAATAGAGTTTAATAAATACACAGACCGTGACACCCTCCAGTATTGCTTGGGTGCTACGTTGTATATGCCGGGTACGAAGGATATACGAGAGAAGATAGTCAACCACCAGTTGCCTGTCACCTCTTTTGTGATGTGTTGTGAAGATGCCATTAAGGAAGAAGATTTGCCAGCAGCAGAGCAGAACATCCTTGATACGATGGATTACTTTGCTGACCAGCTTGAAGCAGGCAGACTATCCCATAATGACATCCCTCTGATTTTTGTGCGTGTTAGGAATCCTGAACAATTTAAGAGCTTTGCCGCCCGCATGACGGCCAAGCAGGCATCGGTACTCACTGGTTTTAATTTCCCTAAGTTCAATAGCGAAAATGCCCTTGGCGTGTTGCGTACCCTGGTAGAAGTAAATAGCCGTCTGGGCGTAGTTCTCTACGGTATGCCCATTTTAGAAGGCCCAGAAGTTGCTTTCCGTGAACTGCGTAACAAAGAACTGCTGTTACTACGTAATATCCTGGCTCCTTACAAAGATTTGATTCTGAACATTCGTGTGGGTGGTACTGATATGTCATCTCTCTTTGGCGTTCGCCGTGGTATCAATTCAACGGTCTATGATATCATGCCCGTAAGAGATGCTCTTTCTGATGTGATTAATTTCTTTAACCGCTATTGTGATTATTGTGTTTCAGCTGCCGTTTGGGAATATTTCCGTGCATACAAGGATGACGACATTGATGATGTCATCAAGAAGAACTTTCATAATGCACTGATTAAAGGACAGGATATTGTGAATCCCGCTATTGACGGCTTGCTGAAAGAGGTGATGATTGACCGTGCCAACGGTTTTGTTGGCAAGACCATCATCCATCCCACTCATGCCAAGTTCGTTAACGCTATGTTTACCGTTGTTGAAGAGGAGTACAATGACGCTATCCAGATTCTAAATACCTCTGGTGGTGTAATTAAGAGCGAAGGAGGCGGAAAGATGAATGAGATTGGGCCTCACCACCGTTGGGCAGAGAAAATTGTGAAGAGAGCAGAGGTGTATGGCGTAGTTAAGAACGAAGACTCTGTGCTTGGACTAGTGCTTGGACACAAAGAATAAAAGCGATATGAAAATAATCCTTGGAACAATGAATTTCGGGCCGCAGCTGGACTTGGAAGCCAGCCGCACAATGACCCAAACCTTCCTGAAGACTGGCTTCAACGAGTTAGATACCGCCTATGTGTATAACAACGGAGATACCGAGAAGTATTTAGGTGATATCCTGCCCGGACTTGATGGATACTATCTTGCTACGAAAGTTCATCCCCGTATCACGGGCAAGTTGGACAGAGAATGTATCCTGATGGAGTTTAACGAATCCTTGAAGCGCATGAACCGTGACAAGGTGGACTTGCTCTATTTCCATTTCCCGGATGGCAAAACGCCCATTAATGAAGCCTTGGAAACTATAGCTGAGCTCTATGAGCATGGTAAGGTAAAGGAGTTGGGGGTGAGTAACTATCCTGCATGGCAGGTGGTTGATATCTGGCATAAATGCGAGAAGTATGGTTGCCCGAAACCTACGGTTTACCAAGGAATGTACAATGCGCTTTGCCGCAATGTGGAGCCAGAGTTGTTCCCAGCTATTCGAGCCCTTGGTATGCGCTTCTATGCTTTCAACCCGTTAGCTGGTGGTATGCTTACTGGTAAGCATCAACACTTTGAGGATGCGCCAGAACCTGGGCGCTTTGCACGCTTGAAGAGCTATCGCGACCGCTATTGGAAACAGAGCTACTTTGATGCTGTGGATGAAATCCGTAAGGCTTGTGAGGCAGAAGGAATTCCTATGGTGGAGGCTGCTTACCGCTGGCTTTGCAACCATTCTTGCTTAGATGCAAGCAAGGGTGATGGAATCCTGCTGGGAGCCTCTAAGATTACCCAAATGGAGCAGAATATGGAAGCCGCCAAGAAGGGCGAGCTGCCGCAATCTATTTTGAATGCGATGGATGGCGCCTGGGAGATTGCGAAACCAGACAGTCCGGCTTATTTCAAGTTTATTTAATTATGAATCTGACAGACAGATTTCTTGCAATTATATTTGCATTGAGGCATCAGGTAGTGAGCAAGGATAATGAAGCCTTGATTCGTTCCTACTTGCTTGATACCATTGGTGTCTCTTTGGCGGGTGCAGCAGACTTGAAAGACAAAGAGGAAAAACTATTGAACCTTCTTGGAGGTAATGGGGAGGTGAAAGCTATAGGCCGTGACGACAGTTGCTCGATGACCGACGCCATTTTTTTGAATGGTCTGAGTTCACACTTCCTTGAACTTGATGACGGTGTGCGTTATGGGGTGATTCATCCAAGTGCACCACTTTTCTCTGCTTTGATCCCATTGGCTATAGCTAACCAAATCACTTGGAAAGACTTTGTCATAGGGGCTGTTTGCGGTTATGAAACCAGCATCCGCTTGGCTAGTGCCATGCAGCCAACACATTATAGTATGGGTTATCATCCTACAGCCACATGCTGCACTGTTGGTGCTGCAGTTGGTATAGCTGTGATGATGGGTGGGGAAGATTCCGTTGTTAAGGATGCTTTCTCAGCTGCCTGTGTTTCTGCTAGTGGTTCGTTGAAAGTGCTAGAAGATGTTTCGCAGATTAAACCTTACAACTGTGCCAAAGCTGCTTTGAATGGCTATATGTCTGCCATGTTAGCCAAGGCTGGTTTTGCTGGGCCATCTGATGCTTTGGATGGTGATACGGGTTTTCTGAAGATGAACTCCACGGCTTATAATGAAGATATCCTTATTGGTAAACGTGATTTCCTCTATTTGGAGAAGATTTACCAAAAACCATACGCATCTTGCCGTCACACACATCCTGAAATAGAAGCCTGTTTCAAAATTAGGCAGACTAAGGGGTTTGATGTGAAGGCTGTAAAGAAGGTGGAGATTACGACCTATAAGGGCGTGATAGGTAAACACGACTTCAAAGAGATTCACGGAGAATCATCTGCCCGCATGAGCATTCCTTATAGTGCTGTGATTGCGCTATGGACGGGTAAAGCTGGGATAGCGGAGTTTACAGAGCCGTATGTGAGCAATCCAGACATACTGGCATTAACTAAAAAGGTGGATATTATCCCTAATGAAGAACTGAGCCGTTTGGTTCCTGACAAACGTGTGGCCATCGTTAATGTTTTCATGCGTAATGGTGATGTACTCAGTGAACGGGTTGAATACCCAAAGGGTGAGCCGGAAAACCCGCTCACCCCAGAAGAGAATATGGCTAAGTTCCTTTCTATGACCGAACATGCAGGACTATCTAATGAAAAGGCCCAAAAGATATTCCATGAAATTATAAATAATGAAAATCCTGATTTACAAATAATATGGTAGACCAGAAACAACTTTTTGATGCATTACAAGACATGGGCGTGGACTTCTTCACAGGAGTTCCTGATTCTTTGTTGAATGATTTTTGCCTCTATATGACAAATAATATGACCGCAGAGCAACATGTGATGGCTGCCAATGAGGGTAATGCTATTGCTATTGCTGCCGGTCATTATATGGCCACGGGTAAACTGCCACTGGTGTATATGCAGAACTCCGGCATTGGTAATGCCACTAACCCTCTGTTGTCATTGACCCACGATTGTGTATATGGAATTCCTATGCTGCTGGTGATTGGTTGGCGTGGAGACCCGGCCGTCAACGATCATGCACAACACAAGAAGCAAGGAGAGTTGACACCTGTACTTATGATGGATATGGATATTCCTTATGAGATTTTGGATGATGAGAATACCGTGATTGAGAAGTTCCGTTGGGCAGCAGACAAGGCGCGTGAGATTTCTGCTCCTGTGGCTTTGATTGCCAAGAAGGCCATTCTAACTCAGAAAGAGAAGAAACAGGAATATGCACCAAGTTCGTTAATGGACCGTGAGGAAGCGGTAGCCGCTGTGGTAGATATACTTGGTGATGATGCCATCTATTTGGGAACTACAGGACGTGCTACCCGTGAGGTTCATGAGCAGTTGAAACAACATAATGTTGGGGTAGGTCATGAATGGCAGAATGTTGGCTCAATGGGACATGTTTCCTCTGTTGGACTTGGACTGGCACTTGCTTGCCCTGAAAAGAAGATCGTGGTATTTGACGGTGATGCAGCCGCTGTAATGCACATGGGCGCTTTGGCTACCAACTGCCGTTATAAAGCAGGCAATATGATTCACGTTGTATTGAACAATGGTGTGAATGAATCCGTTGGCGGTCAACCTTCTGCCGGTTATGTCGTAAATTTAACTGGTGTGGCGGAGGCTTGTGGTTACCGCACTCTGGGGCATGCAGTCGAGACAAAAGAAGAACTGCAAAACATTATACGAGAATACAAGATTGCTGAAATGCCCTTGTTTGTAGATGTGCATGTACGCCAAGGTATTCGCCCCGATATGCCTAAGTTGGGAATTGATCACAAGGCAGTGAAAAGAGAATTGATGGAGAATCTAAAGAAGTAAACATGATAGAATTAACAACACCCTTTAGTGAAGAAGCCATAAGCAAACTAAAGGTCGGTGATGTTGTATCCATTAGTGGCGACATTTTCTGTGGTCGTGATGCCGTTTTGCCCAGAATCTGCAAGGAACTGGAAGCTGGTACATGGAAGCAACGCGAGATTAACTTACAAGGTGGAGTGATATTCCATACCGCAGTCAGTCCTGCCGGTGTTGGACCTACTTCCAGCAATAAACTGGAGATAGAGGGCAGCTTTGAGGTGCTTTCAAAGTTGGGTGGCATCAAAATGCACTTGGGTAAGGGTGCTATCAAGCCGGAAACGGTGAAAATGCTGTCAGAGAATAATGCCGTCTTTGCCATAATTCCTCCTGTAACAGCCCTTTTGGAAAGCCAGACCTTGGAACGTGAGTGTGTGGCATGGCCGGAATTGGGTATGGAGGCTCTGTATAGAATCAAAGTGGAAAACTATCAGGCAATCATTGCCGCAGCTAAAGGAAGGAGTATCTATGAGTAGTATTATTGATAAAGTAGCAGATTGCCTTGTACGCGCTGGTTCCACCTTCCGTGAAGACCAGAAAGAGGCATACCGCAGGGCTATTGCTGACGAGCAGATAGAGAGTTACTGCTGGGTAATGAATCAGGTGCTTGATAATGCACTTGTGGCAGAAAAGAACCGCAGCCCTTTGTGCGATGACACAGGTATTCCTCATCTGTTCCTTGAAGTAGGAAAAAACCGTGCTGTTACCGGTGAGATGATGGAGGAAATCAAAGAAGGTGTACGTCAAGGACTCCGTAAACTCCCTGGCCGTCCTATGGCCATCAAGGGTGATGACTATGCCCGTATTGACCAGAGCGGAGGTTTGGATGAAGATAGTGGAGCATTGTCTGCTTCTCCTATCCTGATAAAGCCAGTAGATGAAGATGTGATACGTCTGACGGTTTTGATGCTTGGTGGAGGCCCTGCTATCCGTGGTATAACCCAACGGGTGTTCCATAAGCATAGTGTGGATGTAGTAATAGATGAAATTGTAAACAGGGCAAAGCCAGCAGTGAGCCAGTTAGGCTGCTCACCCTGTACTCTTGCCATTGGTATTGGCCGCAGTCAGTTTGAGGCAACCAGCCTGATGATGGAGGCAATGGCAAAAGGTGACTTTGGTGTGCAGAGTGATTTTGAAAAGCGTATTACAGAAAAAGTGAACGAAGCTAATGTTGGCCCTCTTGGATTGGGCGGTAAGCATAGTGTATTGGCCACTTTCGCTAAGATTGGCCCCCAGAGAGCCAGCGGTGTGAGGATTGTTGCTTTAAGGCCCTGCTGTTGTTTTGAACCCAGGAGGGCAAGTGTAGAATTGTAAGATAACTTGAATAAATATGAAAAGTCTGAAAGGAAAGAAAATATTGATTCTAGGAGGAACGGCACCATGTGTTCACGTCACACGTTTTGCCAAAGAGATGGGCGCTTACGTTTATGTGGCTGATAACATACCAGGGAAAGGTCCTGCTAAAAGCATCGCTGATGAGGCAGTTCTAGTTAGTACTAATGATTATGATGCTTTGATGGAGTTTGTCAAGGAGCATCAAATTGACGGCATTTTGACGGGCCCTGGCGAGTTCAATATCGTCAATGCAATGACGGTTAGTAAGATGGCGGGATTGCCCTTCTACTGCGACAAAGACCAGTGGGATATTTGTCAGGATAAACGTCATTTTAAGGACTTCTGCAAACAATATGGACTGCCAGGAGTTCCTGAATACAATGTGGATGATGTGCTTACCGACAAAGATTTTCCTGTAATTGTTAAGCCTGTGGACGGCTGTTCTTCCCGTGGTATCAATATCTGCCATAATCAGGAAGAGTATGCCGTGGCCAAGAACGCTGCACTTGCCGCATCCAAGGCTGGCAGGATATTAGTGGAAAAGTATGTCAATAACGGTGGCATTACCATTGATGCCAAATATGTAGTGGTTGATGGTCGTTTCCATTTAGAGGCTATTGGCGACCGGCATGTTTTGAACGGAGGGTTGATTACTGCCATCAGTTTTTATCCTTCCAAGTACCACAAGGCATTCATAGAACAAGTTGATCCATACGTGGCTAAGGCATTTACAGCTATTGGTCTGAAGAATGGCGCTTTCTTTTTCCAAGCAATTCCCGATGGTGATAAGATCTATATCTATGAGATGGGACTCCGTGTGAGCGGAGGAATGATTTACAATATGACTGAAGCTACTAGTGGCAACAACACACTGAAGATGCTAATTCATTACGTCACTACTGGTACTATGTGCGAGGAAAAGGATGAGGCAATGATTAATGCCGATTTTAACGGCAAAGTCGCTTCCACGATGGCATTTCCGCTCAAAACAGGTAAGGTTGGAAAAGTGACTGGATTTGAAGAGGTGAGCCATTATCCAGGTGTCATTGATTTGACTCGTTATTATAATGAAGGGGACGAGATTCTGCCTAAACACGTCAATACACTTGACCAGTTATTTGCAAGAATAATGGTGTCATCGGATTCAAACGAAAAGCTATTATCTTTAATAAGCAAAATTCGCCATAATACTTCTGTAAAAAATATAGAAGGTGAAGAAATGATTATTTGGGATACTGTCGATGAATTACTAGCGAAATAAAATTATATTAATAATGAATAAGATTCAATTTAATAAGCCCTTCCTTACGGGTAAGGAGGCTCACTACATGTATCAAGCAGTGTATTCGATGAAACTGTCTGGTAATGGTATGTTTACAAAGAAATGTCAACAGTATTTTGAGGATAAATACGGTTTTAAAAAAGCCGTTATGACTACTTCTGGAACAGATGCACTGGAGATGGCAGCCATCCTCTGTGATGTGAAGCCTGGTGATGAAGTGATAGTCCCTTCATATACTTTCGTGTCTTCTGCATTGGCATTTGTGCGTCAGGGTGCAAGGATTATCTTCGCAGACAGCTGCGAGAATAACCCCAATATAGATCCTGATAAGATTGAGGCTCTGATTACTGACAAAACCAAAGTAATTGTTCCTGTTCACTATGCAGGAATTGCCTGCGATATGGACAAGATTATGGAGATCGCCAACCGCCATAATATCCTTGTAGTTGAGGATGCTGCACAGGCTATTGATTCATACTACAAAGGTAAACCCCTTGGCGGTATAGGTCATCTGGGTTGCTTCTCATTCCATGAGACAAAGAATGTAACAGCCGGTGGTGAAGGAGGTTTGCTTGTTGTAAATGATGAGAGATTTATCCGTCGCGCAGAAATTATTTGGGAGAAGGGAACCAACCGTGCAGAGTTCTTCCGTGGTATGGTGAACAAGTATGGTTGGGTTGATACTGGTTCCAGTTTCTTGCCTTCAGAGATTAATACAGCATTCCTTTGGGCACAATTAGAGAGTCTTGAAACCATTCAATCACGGCGAAAAGCAATCTGGGATATGTATTTCGAGGGGCTTAAGGATCTGGCTGTGAAAGGTTATTTTTCTATGCCGGATATCCCTGATTATGCTACAAACAACGGACACATGTTCTATCTTGTATGTCGCAACCTGGACGAGCGAACGAAGTTGATAGCCTATCTGAAAGAACAGGGCGTAGGTGCTGTGTTCCACTATCTGAGTTTGCATTTGAGTGACTACTATAAAGAAAACCATGTGGGTGAGATTCCTAATCTGCCTAACAGTGATCGTTTTGCCGACTGTCTTGTGCGCCTTCCGATGTACTTTGAGTTGACAGATGAGGAAACACAACATGTTATTGACTCAATTCGCGAATTCTTCAAGTAATGGCCATAGATTCGAAGCGCATAGCTAAGAATACAATATTCCTTTACGCCAGGTTAATTCTTGTACTTGGTGTAACTCTATACACATCCCGTGTCGTACTTGACAAGCTGGGTGTGGATGACTATGGTCTGTACAATGTAGTATTTGGAGTTATTGGTCTCCTTTCCTTCCTTAATGGAACCCTGAGTGCGGGCACTTCGCGCTTTATCACTTTTGATTTGGGCCGCAATGACAAGGAAAAACTGAAATACACCTTCAGCACCACCCTGTGTACCCACTTGCTGTTAGCAGGAATCATCCTTGTGTTGGGCGAGACGGTAGGAATCTGGTACGTACATAATGTGATGGTCTGTCCGCCAGATCGGTTTCAGGCGGCGTTTATTGTCTATCAGATTTCCATCATTGCCACAATAGTTTCCATTATCCAGGTGCCATTCACCTCTGAGATAATGGCACATGAGGAGATGGATATCTATGCATATATTGGCATTTACGAGGCATTTGCGAAATTGGTGATAGTCTATCTCTTGATTCATAGTCCTTTTGACAGGCTGATATACTATGCCTCGTTAGTGGCTATCGTGAGTATTTCAGTGTTTCTAATTTACGTCTATTTCTGCCGCAAGAAGTTTGAGGAGGTACGGTTTAAGATTCTTTTTGACAAGAAGACATTTAAGGAGATTCTGAGCTTTTCGGGTTGGAACATCATAGCGAATCTTAGCAACACCCTGATGCTTCAAGGTGTCATAATGCTGTTCAATCTTTTTTTTCTTCCCGTTGTTGTGGCGGCACAGGCCATCTCAAATCAGATTTCGCAGGCTTTGATGCAATTTGTGAACAATGTTAGACAGGCAGTTAACCCGCAAGTTATTAAATTGTATGCTGATGGTAAGTACGCAGATTCAAGGCGCTTGACGTTTACATCAGCGGAATACGTTTTTGATTTGTTACTCCTTTTGGGGGTGCCATGTATTATGGTTATGCCCGCTCTGCTTGACCTATGGCTTGTAGAAGTGCCCGATTATGCGGTGGCTTTTGCAAGGTTGATTGTTTTGCAAGATATTTTAGGGAACTTTAGTGCGGCATTCTATACGCCAATGGTTGCGGCGAACAAGATTCAGAAGAACTCAATTGCATCTGTATTCTTATGCGTTTTGCAGTTTGTCCTTTTGTTTGTGCTCTTTAAATTTGGATTTGGACCACTATGGGCAAGGTATTTGGCTATTGCATCTACGTGCTTGTTCAGCTTTGTAGTTAAGCCGTATATTCTATGGAAGGATGTAGATTATGACTTGAAAGAGATATATTGGTGTATTTGGCGAAGTGTAAGAGTATTGCTGCCTGTCACTTTATTATGTGTTTTGATATATGTTGCCCTACCACAAACCAACATTTGGCAGAGTGTTCTTGTCGGTTTATTGTCATTGATTGTTGTGGTTATAGTTGCAGCAGTATCTATGGAGAAACCCCTTAGAAATAGAATTCTTAACCGCTTTTTAGTGTTTATTAAACTGAAAAGATGAAAAAATATATTATTCTGACTCCGAGCATTACTAATATGGGAGGCTCGGAAATGTTTACATTCAACAAATATAAGTATTTGTCATCTCATGGATGGGATGTAAATGTGTTTTTCTTTAATCAAAGCGGCGAATTCCTTTTAAAGGAACTTGAACGCTTTAAGGATAATTGTATACCGGATTTATTGTATGGCATTACATATTTCACAAATAGAAGGCGGGATAAAATCGTAAATAGAATAATAGAAGGAGTTAGCTCTGATGACGAGGTTGTTGTTGAGTCACATTTGTTTAATCTATCAATTTGGGGTGAATTGATTGCTGAAAAGATTGGTGCCAAAAGTATTATGAACTGCATGGAGGAAAACATCGATCAGATAAGTCAGGAAGAGGCAAATTTTGTTGAGTATAAGATGAAGCGTTATGAAATACTGAACGCTACTCCGAAATCAATGCACCGTTATTTTGGAAAACTTTATCAAGATTATTATTTGGAATATACTCATACTTATATGAGGGCTCTATGTTCCAATGTGGTGACACATAGTGTTGAAACGAATGTAATAATTCCTGAAGCAGATTACAATATACTTAGCATTGGTCGGTTAGAGAAATCGTATGTGATACCGACTTTGATTGAGGTGGGAAAGTTCATTAAACAACATCCTGAAAAGCGCTTTAATATGACGGTAATAGGCGGCGACCCAAAGAGTGAAGAAGAACCGAAAATAAGAAATGTGTTTAAAGGGATTGCTAATGTGAATTTACTGTTTATGGGTTATATGTTTCCCGTGCCTGCCAATCTTTTAACAGTGAACGATGTGGCCATTGCCTCGGCAAACTCTGTCCTGGTTCCTAGTAACGAAGGCGTTCCAACAATAGTTATTGACATCCATGATAGTCTTCCTATAGGTATATATGGTAGAACAACACTTAATAAGTTTTCTCGAGATAACGAGCCTCCAACGAGTATTGTGGATTTATTGGAGGACGTACTGATAAAAGGTGTGTATTCTAAAACAGCCCCAGTTCAGTACGATGAAGAATCACAAATGGAGGAGGTCTTTGGGAAACAGGTCGAATTCTTGAGTCTTTCACCTAGGGATGGTGCATCGTATGATGTGAGGAGTTTGTACTCGAGACATAAGAAGTTGATTAACCAGACAAAGCGATTGTTGCATAAGTTGGGTTTTTAATTATGGTCAAGAGAATATGAATTCAAAACTACGGATGCTACCCGTTCCCGTCATAATCATCTTTTTTAGTGCTCATTTTGTTTGCTTAGCAAACAACGTGGTGTTGAAAAAGAGCGTGTCTTTAAGTAAGCAGATGACGTTGACGAATACATACTATGAGATAATTGATGATTTTGACCTGAAAGGGAAGTCGCTTACAGTTCCGGCCAATTCAACACTTGACTTCAGAGGTGGTTCCATACGGAATGGTGAGATTGTGTTTAATGGTACATCTATCAAGAACCCATCGTTCAAGAATATGCATTTCAGGGGAAACACGCAGGAAGAGTATTTCGATATTGTCGACTATGGTGCAGAGAGCGGTGTGAAGACGATGGATTGCGCTTTGCTTATCAACGAGATAATTGCATTGCAGCGTTCCGCTAATTCAGACAGAAATGCTAAGACAATCCATATCCCCAATGGAACGTTTTACATCAAGAGTCCCATAGTGTTATGGGCCGGCTGGGAGTCTCCAATAACCCTAGAAGGGAATGGAAATACTTCGACGATTTGTCAGATGAGAGATAATGGTCCCATTATCAAGCATTATGAGAGCCATTATGTAAAAGGTCTTAGGCTTACATACGATAACAGGCAGAGTAAAGTTAATAATAAGGCAGTTGCGATTGCATGCCAACGAGCAATCTTTTCTCTCTTTGAAAATTTGACAATATGCAAAGCATATACAGCCTTTGGTTACATCAATGTTGCTGATCAGAAGCATGGAATCAATCCTACGGGTTACAAAGAGCAGTGCTATGTCTCTTGCAACTTTAGGAATATCCGGATTTACGAGACCTCGGGATATGCTTTTGACTTCAAGAAAGAATTCCCACAAGGGGATAGCGGCAGTGCGTATGATAATATATATATTAGTTGCTATGACTGGTTGGGTAATACACGAGACAATGTGCAGGCAGGTGCCCTTAGAGGGGATAATACGGTTGCATGCTTCACACAATTAAATATCGAAGGCGCGAATTACACGGGAACACTGATTGATTTGAGTGGTATGTCGAGGGTCTCAGTGGAGAGTTTGCATCTGGAGGGGATAAAGAACATACCATCTATCGCCAAGGTGCAGGTGCAGTCGGTGGTGTCGTTCAATATTATTGATGTGCAGGCTTGCGAGTTCAGTATTGCTCAGTACAATGCTATAGATATCAGAGATAATGGGTTCGCGAATGTAAAAATGCTGACATTGCGGCAAGACTGCAAGAAAACAAATAAAGTGCAGAAGCTTGTTCTGACAAATAATTCGCAGCGATTGAAGATTGAGCAGAAAGTGGATGCAATAAAAATGTTTAATTGAGAGATTAGTGCATGAAGAAAGCATTTAATTTTCTATTGGCATTATTCCCGATACTTTCAGGTTACGGACTCTCGTTGAGCCTGGATTTTGGAAGTATCTTGTTGTTTGTGTTTGGGATGGGATGTGTCCTTGCATATCCCCGTAAGTTTCGCATCACGATGCCGGTGGGGTATATGGCTTTCTTTGTGGTGGCATTACTGTTAGCTCTTTTTTGGGCGAGGAATGTTCCTTTGAGGCTTTTGCTTTTTTCAGTGAATCTGTGCTTCGCCTGTTGCTATGCAGAAAAAGACAAACTATGGAAATACTATAGCGTCATTGTATGGATGTGTGCTACTTTCTTCTTGGTTCAGGAGGTTTCTTTTTTGTTGTTTGGTAGTAGACCGGGCGGCCTTTTACCATTTTTACCAACAATATATGGTGGAGATACGGGAAGCAGAATCGCAGCTGTGTCAATAGATGAACGTTCTTCATCTTTTTTTCTTGAGCCGTCATATTGTGCGCAATTTATGATACCTTATGTTGCGATATGTTTGTTTTCGTCAAAAAAAGATAGCCTTAAGAAAGCAATTGCTGCATCGATTATTATCGTGTTGATTCGTTCCGGTGTTGGCATCATTCTTCTCGGCTTAATATGGATATTCTGGTTTTTATTTAGCAATTTAAAATTCGGGGTAAAGATTTGTTCACTAATATTGGCATTATCTCTTGTGGGTGCGCTTATATACACTAATAGTGGGATTTTAAGCTATTTTTCTGGCAGAAGCGGGGAACTATTATCATTTACGGGGGAAGAACAATATCAGTCTTCTGGCTTTATCCGTTTTTTTAGAGGTTATTTTGCGTTTGCAGCCGTGCCAACTCTGGACAAGCTTTTGGGCATGAACCCTACAGTCGTTCATTTTTTCTTGGAGCGTAGTATTTATTTTGGAACGGATGAATCGTATTTTATTAATGGGATGCAGACGTTGTTATTTTACCATGGAATAGTGGGCACAGTCTTGTATATAAGACATCTTGTGTTAATCCCATACAAGTTTGGAAGCAAGTCTCTCATTGTAATGTCAGTTTGCATTATCATTTTACTATTAAGTGAATCTTTTTATCTCAGTTCACGTTTGTTCTTGATGACAGTGTTTATGTATCTTATTCGAGAAGAGTATAGAATAAATAAAGATGCAGAGAAACAGATCAAACCAATCATGGAAACAATATCGTAGGGGTATGAGAACATTGTTTATTGTATATACTTATCTTGGTGGTCATGGCGGTGGTGTATATGCAGAACGTACACACTTGAATCTATTTGCCGCCCTATCTGAAAAAATGACAATCCTTTATCCTTATAAGGAGGGTGAAAAACTAAAGGGAGTCAACACAGAAGGAGTTGAACTGATACCGGTTGAGGACAAACGAAGTAAATTACATAAATTAATAGACTTATTGTTTGGCAAAGTTCATCGGTATAAGCTGGATGCGACGTTTTTTGACAAGAACCGTTTTGATGTGGTGGTTTTTGACAATAGTGTAGTGAGTTCTCGTTTGTTAAAGCGGTTTAATAAGGTGGGAGTTAAAACCATTACTATTCATCATAACTATCAGATAGAATATCTTCTGGGTGATGGAGCGAGATCGATTTTGCTGCCTAATCTTTTTTGGACGTGGATTTACGAAGGACAGGCTGTTCGTGGAAGTAATCTAAATATAACTCTTACTCAGCAAGATGCTGAACTGTTACAGAAGCATTATAGCATGAAGGCATCTTTTGAAGTTCTTGGGGTATTCGAATATAATGAAATGCCGCCACTCGAATTGCCGGATGAACAGAGGGGACATCGATATGTTATTACTGGGAGTTTGAGTTTTAAGCAAACAGAAGACTCTTTGATAAAATGGATAGAAGAATACTATCCAATCCTCTTAAACGAAGATCCGGAAGCGAAGTTAACTATTGCTGGCAGTAATCCTTCAACAAGGCTTGCTAGGATAGTTACGAATGCAGGAATCAACATAATTGCATCCCCTCCCGATATGACACCAATCCTTTTGGGAGCAGACTATTATTTGTGCCCTACTGATAGGGGAGGTGGATTAAAACTCAGGAATCTCGATGGACTGAAGTATGGGCTTCCCGTTCTCACGCATAAGGTTTCGCTTAGAGGATATGAGAAAATGGAGACTTTAGGTTTGGTGTTATCATATGGTAATATTCGAGAGTTCACAGTAGGGTTGAAAAAAATGAAGCAAATTAACTACTCTAAGAGAGAGATTCATCAAAAGTATCAAGAACAATATAATTTTACGAATGGCGTTCTACATATGAGAGACATATTAACAAAACATGGTTTGATATAATGACGTTAGTTATGGTAATACTAATTAGATGTAACGATATCGTTTCTGACCCTCGCGCCATGAAATATTTACGATTTATGGAGAGCGAAGGTATTGAACACAAGCGCATCGCATGGGATAGAGATGGCAATGCTCCTGCACGGGAGGATGCCGTGTATTATGATAGGCGTGCGGGTTTCAATGTAGGAGGGATGACTGCAGCCCGCAATCGCCTGGGATGGATGAATTTTATTATCAAGACGCTGCGTAAGATGAAACCGGGCGAGGTGGCACTTCATGCTTGTGATTTGGATGCGGCTTTCCCGGCTGTGTTGTACAAGATGTTTTTCAACCGTAAGGCAAAAATTGTCTTTGATATTTTCGATTGGGTATCGGCTACATTATATAATGCTGGAAAAGTCTATCTTTGGGCATTCAAATTTATGGAAAGGGTATGCGTGAGGCATAGTGATCATTTCATCATATGTGAACCGGAGCGAATCGAACAGATACCATTCACTATTCCTCACGAGAAGGTTAGTGTGCTACCAAATATTCCATATTTCAAGTCTGATTTCACGCTGGAAATAAAGCAGGGATATGCTTTCGGCAATGGGTTGAAAACCATTGCTTATGTGGGTGGTTTTGCACGGGAAAGATGTCTGGACGAGATTATTGATATCGCAGAGGAAGGAAAGATTAATTTGTTGATAGCAGGTTATGGAACAGCTTCTATAGAAGCGCGTTTAAATGCACTGAGGGAAAGGGATAATATCAAGTATTTTGGGAAGGTAAAGTATGAGGAAGGATTACAGATTATGTATAATGCAGACATGGTTTACGCGATGTATTCTGTGAAGAATCCGAACCATATTTATGCCGCTCCCAATAAGTATTACGAGTCCATGATGCTTGGCCGTCCCATTTTCACTACCAAAGGAACAATTGTGGAACGCAAGGTTAAAGAGTTGGGCATTGGTTATGTATCCGGGGAGAACAAAGAAGAAATATATAGCGTGATTGATAGTGCGGAACTTGAAGAAATGAAGAAGAAAGGGGAGGCCGCGCATCAGTTGTGGGAAGAAAAATATTGTGACTATACAGATCATTTTTTGAGGACAGAATATAGGGAGATGGTCTTAGGTTAAAAGATTTTTTTTAAAGTAAAACATATGTCAATATTCAAAGACAGAACCCTTCTGATTACAGGAGGTACCGGTAGCTTTGGCAACATGGTGCTGAAGCGTTTTTTAGAGAGTGATATTAAGGAGATTCGTATCTTCAGTCGTGACGAGAAGAAGCAAGATGATATGCGCCATCATCTACAAGCGATGTATCCTGAAGCCTCGAAAAAGGTGAAGTTTTACATCGGTGATGTACGTGAACGCCAAAGTATTGATATTGCAATGCGGGGTGGCGTGGATTATATCTTCTCAGCTGCTGCTCTTAAGCAAGTGCCATCATGCGAATTCTTCCCTATGCAGGCTGTTGAGACCAACATCATTGGTACCAACAATGTGTTAGAGTCTGCTATCGCTCATGGAGTAAAGAACATCGTGGTTCTTTCTACAGATAAGGCGGCTTATCCTATCAACGCTATGGGAATCTCAAAGGCTATGATGGAGAAGGTGGCTGTGGCTAAAGCTCGCCAGTTAGGAGACAATGCACAGACCACTATTTGTTGCACTCGTTATGGCAATGTTATGGCTAGCCGTGGTTCCGTGATTCCTCTTTGGGTTGACCAAATGGAAGAAGGTAAGCCCATCACCATTACAGATCCACAGATGACGCGTTTCATGATGACCCTCAACGATGCCGTTGATTTGGTTATCTATGCGTTTGAACATGGTAAGAATGGAGACCTGTTTGTGCAGAAAGCTCCGGCAGCTACTTTGAGTACTCTGGCCCAGGCCTTAAAAGAGACTTATGCTAAAATTGATCCTAAATATGGAGATACCGAGGTGAAGGTGATAGGAACAAGGCATGGAGAGAAGATTTATGAGACTCTGGTGACCCGTGAAGAAATGGCTCGAGCTATTGATATGGGTGACTATTTCCGTATACCTTGTGATGGTCGCGATCTCAACTATGATAAGGTTGAGGGTGGTAATCCTGAGATTGACAAGATGGAAGAGTATCACAGTCATAACACCCGCCGTCTTGATGTGGAAGGTATGAAAGAGCTACTATTAAAATTAACTTTCATACGTGAAGATTTAGGTTTGCAGCCCCGGACACATGGGAAAGATATACGTTCTGAATAATTGTTTTTAGAGTTACAATAGATACTATGAAGTTTTTTATTTGTGGTTGCAATGGTATGGCGGGACATACCATCGGTTTATATCTTCAGGAGCAGGGCCATGATGTTTATGGTTTTGACCTCCAAAAGTCCAAATTGATCAAGAGTTTTGCAGGTAATGCATTCGATACCGAGACTATTGCAAGAGTGATTAAGGAGGGAAACTATGATGCGGTCATCAATTGTATTGGAGTGCTGAACCAGTTTGCAGAGAATAATCACGCGCTGGCTGCTTTCTTAAACAGTTATTTCCCGCATTTCCTTGCGAAAACTACTGAGGGAACAGACACACAAGTAATCCATATGACCACTGACTGTGTGTTCTCCGGCAAGAAGGGTAGCTACACTGAACATGATTTACGAGATGGTGAAACTTTTTATGATCGTAGTAAGGCTCTTGGAGAGTTGGATGATGACAAGAACCTGTCTTTGAGAAACTCCATTGTGGGTGCAGACATTAATCCCAAAGGCATTGGCCTGCTAAATTGGTTTATGAACAACACTACTGGAGAGTATCCCGTTGTGAATGGCTACACCAAGGCCATGTGGACGGGTCAGTGCACCTACCAGTTAGCAAAGACTATGGAGGCAGCTGCCAAGGACCGTGCTCATGGACTTATCAATGCTGTGCCTGATACAGACATTTCCAAGTATGAATTGTTGAAGCTTTTCAATAAGTATCTTCGTGGTGGTCGTGTACAAATTAACCCTGTTGAAGGCGTTAATGCTGACAAGAGTCTGAAGCGTACTAATTGGGATTTCAACTACCGTATTCCTGACTACGAGCAAATGGTGGCAGAAATGGCAGAGTGGGTTTACGAGCATAAAGAATTGTATCCTCATTATAACCTTTAGTCGATAGTTAAGATGGAGCTAAATGGGAAAAGAATACTGATGTTTGCCCCTGTAGGAACTACGGTTCATTACGGTGTGGGCATTGAAAAGGAGATTGTCAGCCGCGGAGCCACATTATATAGATATCCTGAGCGACCCAAAGAAACAACCTTTTGGAAAATCGTTATCCGGCTATTTAGGAACACCGTTCCGGGTATTTTCCGTAATTATATAAAAGGTATTATCAAAAAGCATAAAGGCGAGCATTTTGATTACCTTCTTGTCTGTCGTGGTGAAGCTTTTACACCAAACATTTTGTCAATGTTCAAAGAAACTTTCCCGGGAATTAAGATTATCTTTTTTATTTGGGATATTCTTGCATCACATGATGTTAGCGACAATATTCCTTATTGTGACAAGGCTTTTTCTTTTGACCCGGAAGATTGTTCAAATCATAAAGGACTGGTTTTTCGTCCCACTTTCTTTGTTGAAGATTATCGTACTGTAGCCTCTAATACACCCAAAAGTGATGTTGTTTTTATAGGAACATTGCACAGTAATAGGTATAAAACAATAAAACGGCTGGAATCGTGGTTTGAATCACAAGGTATAAGATTCTATGAATACCTTTACATACCTAGCCGGCTGATTTATGCCATGGAGTGGGTGAAGAAGTTCCCTTATATAAGTATTAAGAAAGTGCATTTCTCGCCGATAACGTTAAATAAAACGATAAAGATACTTGGAGAAACGAGAGCAATCTTAGATTTGAATTTTACAAATCAGAAAAGCCTTTCAACACGCGCCTATGAGGCAATGGCTTCTCAAAAAAAGTATATTACGACGAACCCGGAGATAAGAAAGTACGATTTCTATAATCCTCGTAATATTGCCATTATTGATATGGAGCATCCCTCAATTGATACATCGTTCTGGGATAACCCTTTTGAACCGGTCGATGAGAAGATACTGTACCGATATTCAATTTCTGGTTTAGTTGATGATTTATTCGGATGGGAATAAATTTGTTTGTCGAACTTCTCCAAGTATCAATAGGACGACGTAATGGCCTTTCCATAAAGCCGTCTTTCTCGGATTGGCAGGCTCTATTAAAGGAGTCACAGAGACAGACTGTAGTGGGGGCAATAATGTGTGGTCTGGAACGATTGCCAGAAGACCAGAGACCACCTAAGGAACTATTATTGATATGGTATGGACAAGCTTTACAAATAGAGGGCCGTAATAATGTACTGAATGCGCGCTGTATTGAATTGGAACGCTTATTTGTTGAAAATGGTTTTAATTGCTGTATTCTAAAAGGACAGGGTAATGCATTATTGTATCCTAATCCTTTAAGTAGACAAAATGGTGATATTGATATTTGGGTTGAGGGGAAAGTGAAAGATATTCTTCCATTCCTGTATTATAATTGTGATATGTCACATAAGGTGACAGGTTATCACCATGTGGAATTCCCTTTGTGGAATGATGTAAAAGTTGAGGTTCATTGGCGTCCATCATGGAAATCGTCTCCATTGTATAATCGTAGGATTCAACGATGGTTTCGAGAACAGGCTCATAGGCAGTTTGTTAATGTAAGGTCGGGTTTGCATGTGCCAACGTGGGAATTTAATGTTGTTTATCTAATGCAGCACATGTATCTTCATATGTTGCAAGATGGGTTGGGATTGCGGCAGGTAATGGACTACTATTATTTATTGAAATCTGCAGGTAGGATGGAACTGCGAGATATGAGTACATTATTGAGATATTTGGGTTTGAGTAAGTTTGCTGGTGCGATGATGTTTGTGTTGCAAGAGGCGTTTGGGTTGGAGGAGAAATATATGGTTGTCCCTATTGATGAGAAGAGAGGAAGGCGTTTGTTGGGTGAAATAATGAAGTCGGGTAATTTTGGGCAGGCAGATGAACGTAATAGTTCTCTTTGTCAGAATAAATGGATAAGTCGCAGTTTTTCAGGCATGAAGAGGCAATATCAATTTCTGAAAGATTACCCTGGTGAGGTATTATGTGCTCCGTTCCGGATATATCATGTGATATGGAGAAAACTGAAGTTGTGGCGTTGGGAGTAGAAAAATGAGATGTGTTTCATATGAATCTTAAAGTTGTGTCCAACTTTCGGAGATTATTTTATCGCCCGTTCATTGTCTTGAAAGTTAGAATATTTGTAGTAAAGTGATATCTTACATTTAAGCAGGGAGCAAGTGGCGAATACCATATACAATGACCTAAAACGGATGTTAGTACATTCAATGAAAAGAAGTCATGGACTTGCATGGAACCCCCAAAAACGGCGTCCATCCAAGTTCGTGGATGAAGAGATGGGTATGTGCAGCTTGTGGAAACATCAGCAGAAACACTTGAATGTTGGTGATGGTTGAATAAGTAGAGATATGAAACAGGGGAATAGTTGGTATAATACATTACAATACATCGTATTGTTATTAACGGCCGCCGCTGTGCCAATCCATTGGCGTGTGGGGCTGTTTTTTGTATTGTTGCTGGTGATAACTACGTTTGTGAAACTCATAGCACAACGTAAAGTGGGCAACCCGATGATAGGCCGTTCATTTTTATGGGCGTTGCTGGGACCTGCTATATATTGGATGACCTTGGCTATAAGTCTTTGCTGGAGTCACGATATAATAACAGGGCTGGAGGTGTTGTTACGTAATGCAGTGCTACTTTGTTTCTCGTTCTGTTTCCTGATATCTGACACTTCATACCTCACATCTCGGCTACTGCGTGGTATGGGCTATGCTTTGGTGGTGGCCACATGTGGAACATTTGTCTATTTCCTTGTTAAAGCAGGTGTGGCTACAGCACAAGGTATGGATTTTGTTTCGTTTTATGGGGACTTTTATTCCCACAGTCGTAATGGTTATCGTCACCATGCTTATATTGCGATGTATGCGGTTGTCGCTATGGTGTTTGTGTATCATGAACTAATTGCTTATTGGAAAGAATTGACTGTTTGGCATCGAGTCCTTTTGTTATTTTCGATGGCGTTGTTATTGAGTTATGTGGTGCTTGTTAATTCACGTGCGGGAATGATTATGATGGGGGTATCGATGTTGACGTGTATTGTGCACCTAGTGGTAACCAAACGTAGTTGGAAACTTGGTGTGGGAATTGCGGCATTACTGTTGTTTTGTATTGTCGGAGTGACTAAAAGTATTCCGACCTATGCCGACCGTGTTTCAGAAACGGTAGCAAATGTTGAGGAAGATATCCGCTACACGGTATATCGCTGTAATTGGCAAGCCATCCGCAGTAACCCAGTGGTAGGATATGGTGTGGGCGACGCACATGCTATTCAAGTCGAGACGTATAAAAACGAAGGGTTTAATATGGGAGCACAAGCTGGCCTTAATGCGCATAATCAGTATATGGAAAGTATGTTGCAGGCAGGCTTGCTGGGTGTTCTGTCTCTGCTGTTTTTCTTGTTGTCGCCTCTTGTGGTTGCATTATGCCGTCATAGTAGGTATACATTTGTTATTGCAGTATTTACATGTGTTGTAATGATGAATTTACTTTTCGAATCAATGCTTGAACGCCAGATGGGGTTGCTCTTTATTGGCGGTCTCTATGCGGTAATGGCTCTTATGATGTGTGTGGAAGAAAAAAGTGGGAAGATCGGGACGAACAACAATAGATACAATGACGCAAGATGAACGCTGGCTCGCTCAATGGAAAGAAATCATGGACTTCATGGAAGCCAACAAACGGCGCCCATCCAAGTTCGTGGATGAAGAGAGGGGTATGCGCAATTGGTGGAAACACCAGCAGAAACTGATGAATGCGGGTGAATTGAAAGAAAATAGGATTAATTTGTTCAACCAGATGCTAGAGATATGGGAGAAGTATAAACACGTGAATCAGTACCAGTAATCAATGGCTATAATAAAGGATAATACTCATTTGTCCAATGCTTTGGAGAAAATGCTCCAAGGTCTTGCCTTTTGGATGGGATATAGTAGATGTGTCAATATCCTCTATGAACATGATTGTGTTCATGAGGCATTTGCAATTCTTCGAGCTCAATTGGACAAGTCAAAGTATATCCTTGAGTATGAATACAATTACTCTGATATTGATTCTACAATAACAACCAAGGAGCGTGCAGATCTGGTGATTCTCAAGAAAACGGCAAAGAAAATGGTTCCTATCTGTGTTTTGGAATTCAAAATGTCCACAAATACTAATGGCGGTGTGGAAGCGGACGTTGAAAAGTTAAGGAATATCAAGAAGAAGATTCTCAAATATGTTATCCTACTTATTAACGAAGATAATCCAGCGTTAGTTTGGCAGTTCGCCAGTGGGAAAATGAATTCATATACTGCAAAGCGTAAAGCCTTGCTTAGGGATGGTACAACGGTACGTGTCAGGAGAGTGGCAAAAGCTATGGCAACGGCAGACAATCCCAAGCGAAACCCATATATGTCGATTTGCATTGAACCTTAAGTGTTGCCGCTCCAGCCAACTTGCCGCTATCGCGCCCAACTGGCTTCCGCTTTAACAAGTGAGCAAGACCGCGGCCGGCAAGCCTCCCATGGACTTGCAAACAATAATAAAAGCACATTATGGATGAACAGAGTAAACATATCCTTGGTATGGATGATTCGGATTTCCTATCTTTCTTGTACGCAGAAAGAGATAGGGAGAATAGCCTGAGTCAGTTCCAAGGATGGAACAATTGGGCATTGGTTGGCGCTTTCGTAGCAGCGGCTTGTGCAGGTTTCTCTATAGCTCAAGGGTGTAATAATCTCAATTGGAAAGATGTTTTCTACTTTTCTGGAGGTCTGTTCTCAATCTATTTGATTTACAACTCATGGTGGCGCTTTGCCACTAAGCGAGAAAGAGGCGTGGATTTTTCAAAAGTCAGGATGCTGAAGGAGGTGGTTCCAATTGTTCAGATAGTCTTTATAATTCTCACTGCCATTGCATCTGCTATCATCATTCCTTTTTTTGGCGGATTAAATAATGTTTTTTGGGGATGGATAGTTGTACTGACGGCAATGGCTGTTGTTATAGGCTTTATTATAGTATTGAAGAATAAATTGGTTCCTTCTTTCTTCGAAGAGCTTTTCTTGCCTTGGATTTGGGTGAATGTATCCTTCGTCGCTTTACTCAGTGGCATCCTGGGTATGGTTTACCAGATGTCTTTTAAAATGACAGAAAGCGGTGTGCTCTCGTCAGAGTTTTCTGTCGCGGCCTGTATTGTTGCATGTTTGATTGTCCTCTTTGTTTTCTTTACCATAAATACTACGAATAAATCCTTAAAACGATTTGATGCCATTATCGACAAATATCTGTATTTGGGCGCTTCAAAGGAAGAGACCCTACATGAGGTCATCAAGAACAGAATGGGTTATGGAGTGTTGGATTCTTGTGATAAGGAGATTGCTTTAGTTCAAGAGATGGCGAACATTTGCGAACGGGAAGCGAAAGAGTTAGAAGACATAAAACATGTTATTATTGCGGGTGGTTATACTCTTTCTCAATTAAGAGGGTATCAAAGACGGATAAAAGAGATTCTTGAGAATGAACAGAAAGCATTGAGTCTTTCATCGAATATAGCTGCAAGAGTAAAGGAAATTATGAAAGTCGCCTCAATTATCAAAGACAAATCAGATCTTGAAAAGATTTTTGACACCAACCAGGCAGTTTATGACAAGGTAAAGATAATGACCACTTCCATTATGGAAATAGCAGATTTGGTTGAAGAAAAAGTCTTTGCAAAGACCGAGGTAAAAAATGAATAGTTATGACAATACTGGCTATCAACATACCCTTTATCCTTGAGACGCTTACTCTGGGTATCATCGCTTCGCTCATAGTAGCCCTTGCGGTAGAAATCTGGAAACAACGCCGCCTGAAGCATCATATCTCAGTGACGCTGGATTCTTCAGATGTTTACTCCTCACAAACCGGAAAAGACGTTAACATTAGGGTTGACTATAAAGGTGAGCCCGTGGAGAATGCCTTGGTAATTCTGTATTTGAGCATCACAAATGACGGACAGGAAGACATCATGTTTAAGTCGCATTTCTCGGATGCCATCAAAATAACAAGCAAAGGGTACAAGTTCCTTTCAATTACCTCTGAGGATGACAAGATAAAGCCAGAATGTCATCTGACAGACGAAGGTGCTAGCCTTTCATGGGAAATCCTCAAGAAAGGAGAAAGTATTAAGTTGTGTATTGCCGCCCAGTCGGAACAACCGGCTTCGTCCTTTATAGACAAGGTGGACAGTTATAATAATTTGTCTTTCGACTTCCGTTCTGATTGCATTGACTCAATAACTCCATTGCATGAGCTGACCAGAAGGGATTCCTTGAAGAAGAAAATCATGAATGGTATTGTCATGAAGTATGCGTACATGATTTTCCTCTGCCTGCTGTTTCTGGTTTTTGATATGTCGTTTTCCTCCCGTTTCGATATAACATACAAAGGTGAATCCTATAAGAATTCCTCCCTGTTATACTCTCCTCTGTTCAAGAAGTACGTGCTTAGTTCTGACAGTATGAAGACAAAGGTGTTGTCAAAAGAGGATATTCAGGAAGTGAGTTCTATAGTCCCTGCTGATGCGGTTAATGTGGCAAACAACATAAGTTGGGCGTTGGAAATAGTCATCCTCTTGTTTGTCGTGTTCTCTCTGGCATCCATCGTCATTAACAGGGTGAATTATTCACGGTACAAGAAAGGTAAGGCGAAGGAAATCAAGAAAAATGCATTTTACAGTTTTTCCCCTGGTTCAATGATGTGGTAATCCCGTCCCTCAACACATTCTGGGGGGATTTCGATTTTGGAATCAATCTTCATCTCCACAGATGTAATACCATCCATGGGTATGGGGTTCAGCTGAACATTAGGCATCATATTTCGGATTCCTTGCAAGAAGTAGTCTTGGCTGTTCTTCCACACAAACTTGTATTTGTCCTGCGAGCAGAATGGAACAATGAACATATATTGGGAACCGGCCACATTCATGATGGCCCAGCAATAAGGGATTTTCTTCTGGTTGTGCTTGCGGATTAGAATGACTATGGAGGGGACTTCGCCCATGGAAACATCATAATGCCATACAGGTGGCAAACGGTGTACGGCAAGCGGCTCGTTAATCCAATCAACGGTGCCTTTGAAAAACGGCAGGTACTTCGCATCAATGAGACTGAGGACATACTTGCAGAAGCACTTGTATATATTTTGAGGCACAAACTTGGCTGAAGGAAAAGAAAGGATTCGGGATAAGTATTTAACCATCACTTGTGGATCACGGGTGTCGGGCATTTCCTTGACACGAAAGACGAGAGTGTCTCTACCCAAGGTTTCGCGGGATGAGGTGTCATTGGTGATAGAAACCTCGCTGCCCTTTAAAGTGGGCATCCCGTTCTTGCCTTTAACGCCTTTGAGGATAAGATTAAGGCGGAAGTAATTGCCAATATCCTGTTCAATAGTCTCGTTGAAACGATGGTTGCAAGCATCGCACTCTTCCAGACAGATAAGGTTCTTGCAGCCTAAAGACTCGGAGATAGCGTGTGACTTTTCTTTGAAAGTGGTCTCGTGTGAGGTTTTTCCGCAAAAACGGCAAACCCTTTTGTCCTTTTCATAAACACCTACTTTGAAGCGAACGTTTCCTTGATAGGTTCTTGCCTCGTAATGTGGGAAAAGGTATGAATAAAATTTTTCCATGGCTGCATCATTAAAAGTGATGCCATCCAGATGGACTAACTGTCTTGCATACAAGAAGATTTGAAGCTGTTCGTCAATATGGCCAGGAAGGAAATAGAAATGCTGGCCTGTAGGAATATGATTGAAGAAATGCTTGATTTTGTATGACCGTTCTTTGAGAACATCGAACAAAGTGAGCCTGTCTTTTAATTCCTGCGAGGCCGTTTGAAGACACTTCACCTCATTCGCATCAGGATTGCCGGTAAGCAACTCTGCAAAAATACGAGTCATAGAGCCCGTTTCCATTTTGAGGTGCAGGACAGTAGAAGTGTTGGTTATGATGGTGAACTTAGGCATACATTGCTTTGTTTATGAATCGTCAATATCGGTGCCAAGTACCCACCGTCTGCCACATTGTCAGCGGACTCTGCCAGAGATTTATTGAAAAAAACTCCAACAGGACGCAATATTTTTAACATATTATCGTTATTTTTGTATTTTGAACCTGAAAGTGCATCTATTATAAGTGACACAATTATGGAAGAAATCATCTATCTGATAGGATACGACATAAATGAACAATTGCATGACTATTCGGACTTGAAAGAGGCAATCAAGGCCTATGGTGACTACCAACATCCCATTGAATCCATGTGGTTTATCAGGGTGAATAGCACCATTGGAGTGAACGAGGTGTCCGATAATCTTCGACAGCATCTTCATTTCAATTCCGACCATCTGTATGTGATGCAAGTTACACCTAACGTTCCCAGACAGGGTTGGTTGCCCCGTTCCTTCTGGAAATGGCTGAGACAACAATAATAGCATGTTTACAAAAATACAAATAGATCGTTTTAAAAGCCTCCACCATACTTCTTTGGTGGAGTTAGGACGTGTTAATCTGCTTACCGGAGCCAACGGCCGCGGTAAGTCTTCATTCTGCCAGTCATTGCTTACCCTGTCACAGACATGGCGGCGGGGAATGATGGATAGTTTTCTCCCGGCCGGGGTTTGGAAGGATTTGGGGACGTTCAGTGACATCGTATATGCTTATGACGAGAATAAGACAATCGCTTTCCACCTGGTTACTGATGCGGAAAAAGACAATGATTTTGAACTTGTTTATAAACAAAGCGATGACAATAATACCTTAGGCGAATTGCAGGAAGCAAAGGTGGGCGGCATGCCCATAAAAGATGAGGCGGGAAGCAGCGGAGATGGACTGGGAGAAGATAATGTGAATGAGAGTGAAGACAAAGAACCGGAGATTCGGCTTGTTAAGTTACGTGATTTCCAGTCTCTCATTGCCCTTGAAAAGATGTTCTATGTGGCTGCAGAGCGCAAAGCTGCACCAGCTCTTCAGACATTGGACGAGACCACCCCCAACCTTTATGTGGCTCCAGATGGGAGCAACGTGCTTAATGTGCTGTGGAAAAATCAGGAGAATGGATGTATTGAGAAAGTGCAAGCATTACTTAATGAGGTGCTAGACGGTGGAAGCATGAAACTCGTTTTGGCAGGGGATCAACTTGTGTTGAGAATTAACTCCGCCAATGATGGAAATTACTTTCAACCTGTAAATGTAGGGTTTGGGTATGGCTATATTTTATCACTCCTGGCCTCAGTGGTGCTGGCAGCGGATGGCAGCATCATTATCGTTGAGAATCCAGAGGCGCATTTACATCCTTCTGCACAAGCAAAAGTGATGAACGTACTGATTGATGCAGCTAAGCAGCGGAATGTCCAACTTATAGTTGAAACCCATAGCGACCATATCCTGAATACCGCACTCAGGGCTGTAAAAGAACAACGTCTTCCTTTGGATGATTTGAAAGTTTTGTTCTTCTCTAATTTTACCAATGATGAGGGGCATACCGAGGCAAAGGTGCAGAATCTGGAGTTAAACCAGTTGGGTCATATTCTTAATCCTCCCAAGCGATTCTTTGAACAGTATTCAATAGACCTCAGGGCATTATATGCACCGCCAGTCCAGCACCGCCATGAGTAAAAAGACCACAATATATGTTTTGTTCAAGGAGTTTCCAGACCCTAATGGCCGCGGAAAAAGTGCTCCCTATATTCAGGATAGCGTGGATTATCTGACACATAAGGATGCTTTAATGCAGGATTGGGAGGAAATTCGCTCTGTGCTGGAATATTTCAGTTATGAGCCTGCCAACAAGTATTACGACCAGTATAATGTCGAAGGTTTGCTTTATGTGGCGCGTGTCATTCCTGAAGAGTATCCCGGACAAGATGTGACCATACTGGCAGATATGCAATCTAACGGAATGACGCCATGGCAGAGTAATCCTTGCACCAAGACGGATACATACCATTGGTTCCAATATGATGTTACCAATGATTTATTGGGTGATTTCGCACAGAGAGATTGCTCTGATGAACCGTGCGTCCTGCTTCATAAGGGCGCAATTGTGATTCCACAGGGAGGGTTGCAGATAGATTGCTATGCGGGGACGAAAACTCTTGCGGCCGCTGAGAGCATCATTGAATTGCATGACAGGTTGAGCGCAAGACGGTCCCCGGTCAGGAACTATAAGTTCCACCCCAAACACGGTGATGCTCACAACAAGGCGCAGATGCATAAAGACCGCCATGGAAATTTGACTCCTTCGGCCCAGTTACTTACAGATACCCCGGCTACAGAGAATTTACTTAAGAAGGCTGTAGGCGCAACGTCAAATGGTGATTTATGGTTCTATGATGATGCCAACACTTGCTTTATCTATTTTGAATACCAAAACGAAACTCCACAAAACGAGTATCATGCATATCACCTGCATCCTGGGCAGAAGAACTTCAATAAAATAGATATTAACAAGCTTAAGGTAGTACAACCTCAGATTCCATAATAATAATGGTTATAGACAATAATCTACTGAACCGCTTGACTGCCCAGGCTAAAGAATCACCCCGTCTGCGGATGAACTATGACCTGCGGGATTCCAAGGAGGATGAATCCCAGCGGATGCTGAACGCCATTGAACCTGGTACAGTTATTCCAATACACCGGCATACTGGAACCAGCGAGGATGTAATCATTCTGCGGGGAGAGCAGAAGAGGTATTCTTTGATGACCAAGGAAATGAGACTGACCGTTGGCTTCTTGTTCCCAGCAGCGACACACCTGCCATTCATGTTCCCATGAATCAGTATCACACTTGCCAGTCATTAGAATCCGGAACAGTCATCATAGAGTTCAAGAACACTAAGTACGACCCTATTACTACTATAGGTTTAATGCTTATCGGTTTACCTTTATTATCTCTTGATTTTGGGTTTTATAACGCAATAATTCTGTTTTTATTGCGTTATCACCTATAAGCACATAAACTCATAAACCTATAAGCTCATAAGTAAACAAAATATGAATCCTTATTTATTGAACACTATCCCAGTCATTGCTGCTGCCATCGTGGCTATCGTGGCGGTGCGTTGGGCTTATTTTAAAATTCTTCACATTGCTAAGGACAAGGGGCTGGTGGACAATCCGGATGCCCGAAAGTTGCAGAAGGTACCTGTCCCGGTGATGGGTGGCATCGCCGTGTTTTTTGGCGTGGCAATGGGTCTGCTGGCAGGCTACACCACCGGCGGCATGGTGGGAGCAGAATTCAACACTCTGATGATGCCAGTGCTGGCGGCTATGGTGATAATGCTATATATTGGCGCAATGGATGATATCCTCGGTCTTACTCCTCGTGCTCGTTTCGTTATTGAAATTGTAACCATATTGGGTCTTATCTTCGCCAGTGGTGGCTGTATCGACACCTTCCACGGACTGTGGGGCATCGGAAACTTCAGTTGGTGGTTTGCGGTGCCACTCACGGTGTTTGCCGGGGTGGGCATCATCAACGCAGTGAATATGATCGACGGTGTGAATGGCTTGTCAAGTACGTTGTGTATGTTGAGTTGCATGCTCTACGGTGTGGTATTCATGCGCGCTGGTGACGAGTCGAACGCTGTGATGGCTTTCTCGACGGCGGCGGCTCTGTTGCCATTTATGATTCACAACGTCTTCGGACTGCGCTCACGGATGTTTATCGGTGATGCCGGAACAATGGTGATGGGCCTGCTTTTGACATGGTTCACCATGTGCCTGCTGCGCAGCGACAGCCCGATTGTGTTCTACAATACAGCCAATAATGTCAATCTGATTGCTTTTGCTCTGGCGGTGCTCTGTGTGCCGGTGTTCGACACGATACGTGTGATGACCATGCGTATCATGAAAAAACAGAGCCCGTTCCATCCCGACAAGACGCACCTTCACCATGTTTTTGTCAATGTCGGTGTTAGTCATTTCATCACCACCATAGCTGAAGTTCTGATTATGGTGCTGGTGATGGCAGTATGGATGGTCTGCGTGTCTTTGGGTGTCAGCATCGACTGGCAACTCTACATTGTAGTGGCAGTCTCGGTACTGTTGGTGTGGGGGACTTATGCCTTCATCAACTATCACGCCAAGCGGCATACCAACTTCTTACACTGGTTGGTGAACATCAGTATCCGCACGCATTTGGGCCGCACCGATTGGTGGAAGCGCTTTACCGCATGGCTTGACCACCCGGAGGAGAAACTCGTCAAGAGATTGGAACAAGAAAAAAAGGGAGAGAAAGCTGTACCGATTATTGATACCCCTGTCGATCCAGAAGACCTGAAAGAACAAGACAGGAAGAAGATTCTGGACTTTATGAAGGGGCGTGCCGAAGTGATGGTATATGATATCATAAAACACAGCGGTGCTGAGAGGTTGCGAGTTTACCCCATCCTTTTTGAAGAGGAGAGGAAGGGAAGAGTGCGTGTAATTAAGACTCATGGTATGGGAGCGCCCGAAATTGTAGCACTGAATTATTAGTAGAATATGGAAGATATTAATTATAAGGAAATTGACAGAAAGTCCATTCTCGGCTATCTCGGCAGTCGAGGAGGTGAAATAAAAGTCGCTGATGTGATGACGAATAGTGGCGCCAACCAACTGCGGGTATATCCCATATTGTTTGAGCTGCAGATGGAAGGCAGGTTGGAGGTGGTTCAAGCCAGCGAGCTGGGGACACCAATAACGGTCAGACTTTTATAAAGGACTTGATTCACAGGTGATATGTTGGTTACAGACAAGTTGTTAGATGAGGTGGCCAAGCAGGCCGAGGCTTCTCCGAGAGGCCGGATGAATTACGACTTGCGGACGCAGGCGTTCGAGCCAGTTGAGAGCGGGTGGAAGGATAGTTCCCAGCGAATGCTGAACGTGCTGACGCCCGCTACTGTCATCCCGGTGCACCGTCATGTAGACACCTCTGAGACGGTGATTTGCATTAGAGGTGCTGTGGAGGAGGTCTTTTTCGACGCACAAGGCAAGGAGACCGAGCATCATGTTCTGCGCTACGGCAGTGATTGTTGTGCTATTCAAGTCCCACGCGGAATGTATCACACCTGCCGCTGCCTCGAACCCGGCAGCACCATCTTCGAAGCCAAAGACAGACCCTATGATCCTGTGAAAACGGAGGATTTTCTACTAGTGTAGGTGATTTGGAGTGATACAAAACGAGAAGTTTTTTTTAATATTTACAATCTCTTTGTTCTAAAATGTGAGTTTAAGATACGGAATAAAGATCATTAAAAAAAAAAAGAATCAAATGCATACGGTTTTTTCTTATGATTTACAGATACCAGCAGGGACAAGAAGGCAAGAAATAGAGAGTCGTATTGAAGCGATTCTTCAGCCCTATACTTATGTTCGACGTTTAACAACGTTTTATATTATTCATGTGGCAACAGAAGCAGAATGGACGGCCTTATTGAATAGTTTGACAGCGTTGTCTAGAGAAATATCTGAGACGTTTAGATTTATAATGAGCCCACCTATGGATGGAGGAAGGTATAATGGTATTCTTGCCAGAGGTGATTGGGATGAAATCAATGCAATAACCCGAATGTAGTAGCTATGGAAGAGAATGCACAAAACCCTCAAGATCTTGTTCAAAATCCTATTGGTGACGAATTGCAAGTAGAAGTTAGCATTCCAAAGAAAATTGAGATAAAGATGGTAGATGCTTCGACTCTTAGTGATTATGAAGTATGGTTTTTTATCGCATCTCTAGTGTGTAATTTTCTTGTTGGCTTTGTGGTTGCAACAATTTCAACTGATGAGACAAGGGTGAGATGGATACTCTTGGCAGTTGACGTGTTTTTTTTACTTTTATTAATTGTTGCTATTGTGATGGTATGGAAGAAACGAAAAGGAATGTCTATAGAAACATCAACAATTCCTTTGAGTGTAAAGAAGAGAGGTTAGAATGCTATATTACAGTCATATGATATAAGATAATAGCTGGCTGATAAAAATCAGAGGGGCAGATTTTTTTTCATACACCTCTACTTTTGTATAACGATGTATGATATCTGACGTAAGAAGTAGGATGTACAATGCTGGCAATTGATAAAAATCTACTTGATGAGGTAACGAGGCGGGCGATAAACTCGCCTTGCCTGCGTATGAACTACAACTTCCATCAGTCGCTGGAAGATAAGTGCCATCGGATGCTGAATGCGGTGGAGCCAGGGACTGTGGTACCCATCCATCGGCACCCAACGAAGGATGAGTCTTTCGTTATCCTGCGAGGCAAGGTTAGAGTGACTACTCACAATGATGATGGCTCTATCATAGAAGATGTGGTGCTGAGTCAAGAGAGTGGCAACTATGGGGTTGACATCCCTTTGTGGCAGTTCTGTTCATACATCTTTGTTCCGCAATGGGGAAGAATGCCAATAGGAAGTTGATGAATGCTGGATAGTTGAAGGCGTAAAGCTGATATTTGCAGATATGTTGTTGACATTGCTATTGGGTGCATGTGTTATCTATCAGCCTGAAGTAGATGGGGTGAACCCATCTGAACCGGATTACGCCTTCAAAACCGTAATAGAGACCGATGTCAAGAAGGTAACGCCACAGTTGGGAAGTGGTGACTTTTCAGGTATCACTTATCTGGGCGGCACGCGATACGCAGTGGTTGATGACAAGAGGAGCGGTGGTGGAATCTTGCTTGTTGACATGGGTGTGAGCTTGAATGGGAAGGTTCGGACTGTTTCAATGACTATCCCTGAGGGGACAGCATCATCAGATATTAGCAATAAGGACAACGAGGGAGTTGCGTACAGAGCAAACAGTACAGGCCTAGGCACACTGTTTGTGAGTGCTGAGGCAGACCAGTCAATATGTGAGTACGGTCTGAACGGCATACCAACAGGGCGGCAAATGGCAGTCCCCAGCGATATGGCACTGGGCAGCATTAAGAGCAACAGGGGCTTTGAGGCACTGACATACAATGAATACACCGGGTTGTTCTGGACCACAACCGAGGATGTGTTGCTTAACGATGCCCAGACTCCCGGTTTGCTACGGCTGCAGAGTTTTGGGACAGACTTAATGCCTTCCGGCAGATATCTGTATAAGATGGATACACCCACTAAGAGTGAGGCTGAAGCTGAGTCTTACGTGTTTGGCGTGCCTGCTATGGCGGCTCTTGATGACGGGCGCATTATTGTTCTGGAGCGTGAGGTATATGTACCTAAGGGTAGTACTCTCAATAAGATAAGGAAGTCATTCTCTAAGATGAATCTGTATGTTGTGAACCCTACTGATGGTGCATCGGGAATATTGAGAAAGACGCTAATGTACACTTTCACAACCAAACTCACATCGGGTCGATTTGCAGATTATGAGGGGATGTGCCTAGGACCGTTAATGCCGGACGGAGGGCGGTCATTGATTTTGATTTCGGATTCTCAGCATGGAGCTGGCGGGGTGGTTAAGGATCTGGTTAAGGTTATCATCTTCCGCTAAGGTGCCATTGGGTGCCATTGGGGACGGTTCTTTCAGTCGCTTCGCTTTCTTAAGACTTGCTTCGCTCGAATAAGCGCCGCAAAGCGTCGAGCGGTGAAAGCGTCCCTTCGGGCCGAGCGCCGTTTGGCACCTTTTTATGATTGTATTGGAATATGAAAAGACGTATTAAGATAATGCTGACGGTTATCTCAGTTATGCTTATGCTTGGAGTGGAGACGGCATCGGTACAAATGAGCGATCTCAAGTTTGGTAAGTATGGGGTGGAGAAGATCCGCCTCAAGAGTTTGCGCTCTGGTACCGGGCTGGCTTGGGTAATGACTGATAATAGCGGCAAGTCTTTTTATATGAGTGATATTAAGGGCACTGTATATAAGAACGGGAAACCGTTTGTAACTGGAACGTGTAAGCCTGTAAAAGTGGTTGCAGGCAATAGTAAGGTTGAAGTGGATGGCGTGGCTGAATTTTGCGATGGCGTTTCTTTTACGGATGTGCTTAAGTGTATTAAGCTGGATCCTAAGGAATATAAGATAGACATCTCTATGACTATTTTTAATGCGGATACTATTCGGGAGGTTAAGAAGGAGGGGATTGAAGTGGGGCAGCTGTTGAAGAAGATGTGAGGCATCGGACTTATCGGAAGTGAAGATGAATGGCGTGAGATTATGATGTATGCTACTCAGTATAGGGAAAGTTATCCTTACTATCAGCATGAGAAGATTGGGTATAACTATAGGATGAGTAACATTTGCGCGGGCATCGGACGTGGACAGAGTTCAGATAAATGTCTCTGCTGTAGTTGGTATATCGTGGAGTGTATTAAGGAGGCGATAGTGGGCTGAAACCGTTTGGCAGTTTTGCAGTCACAATATTTACCTGACAGCACTAAATAAAAAAACAAATTGTACACATTTTAATAATCACATTATGAAAACAGAAACAACCAATCACAAGAATTATGAGAAGCCTGCAGTTCAGGAGATTCAGATTGCTGAGGATGTTCAGCTATTGCATGTTAGTAATTATGATGGGGCCGAAACCGATTGAGTTATTTGATAATTGAGGGTTGAGGAAGGGGGTTAGTAATGCATGCTGCTTGAAGCGGTAAACAACTATTAAATATGAAAT
>JAEEGG010001958.1_pt1 | contig 54096 bp, 39 predicted proteins | sample 9134161 | NCBI WGS metagenome assembly JAEEGG01 (sample SAMN16246543, study PRJNA631951) | gut metagenome | biome: gut microbiome; feature: rumen; material: CR-attached | host: Bos | place: Iran: Karaj | collected 2018-10 | reverse complement strand
CTTGGGTGGTGCTGCCAAAGTTGATGGCGTTCTTGGGGCATCGGTGATAGCAGCTCATGCAATTGGTGCAATGACCGTTCCATCTGGGGCGGTCATTCTCTATTGTGATGTTCTGCAGGGGGCAGTTCTTGGCGCAGATGCCGCAACCTATGCAATTATCAGACACGTTAAACTTGCGGTCGGTAATGAGCAGGCCGTAGAACAGGGGTTTGAGTATGTTTGATTTTAGGAATGATGATCCTCCCTTGAGCTTGTCAAAGTTGCCACGAGCGCGCTGCTGAATCAGTTTTACGGTTTCAGGCAGGCTGTTGCGTGCGGCGCTTATCTTACGCTTGGCATTCTCATCGGTATCCAGTTTGAAGCCTGGCAGGTTGACGTAGGTCTCGGGCATTTGGAATGAGAAGAATGCGTCAAGTTCAAGATCGCGACGGGCAAGGTCTTTCTTGAGGTGTTTTATTGTAAGTCCGGTCTCGTCGCCGCATGTACAGGCTGCGAATATGTACGCAGGTTTTCCTTTTATCCGTACCGTGCGCAGAAACTCCGATACAAGTTTGGGTACGGACCAGGAATAGACGGGAAAGACAATTCCCAGCGCCTCATCGGTACCGAATTCCAATGCCTTTCCCTGACGGGCGGCATCGGGTATGAATATCATTTTGTCATCACCGAGTTCTTTTGAAAGTGTATCGGCCACAAAACGGCTGTTTCCGCATCCTGAATACCAGACTATCATATCACAAAATTCATTTTAATATCATTATTATCAGTGGGTACAGACGGCAGTTTCTGGCAGTCAAAGCAAACACCTGCCTTTAGTGCGTGAGGCAGCTGTGGGAGCAGACGGTCGTAAAATCCGCGGCCGCGTCCCAGACGGTGTCCGGCAGCATCGAATGCACGTCCGGGAACAATCACAAGGGTTATGGGGCTCAGGTCCGTTACAGGCTCGCCTGTGGGTTCGGGTATGCTGAAACTCTCTCCCGGCGTAAGGGCCTGTGTACCCGTGTATCGCTTCACCACAAGGTCCTCTCCCTGTATTGACGGCAGGTAGAAACGTTTTCCGGCAGCTGCCCATTTCTCAATGAACGCAGGTGTCTGCACCTCATCGTCCATTGACCAGTATGCAAGAATGTCTGTGGCGTTATGGAAAGCATCATTCTTTTCCAGGCGCTCCCAGATGGCGGCGGACTGGGCGGCTTTCTGCTCCGGAGTCATAACGCTTACTAGACGTTTGATGCGCTGTCGGGCCATCTTCTTGTCATCGTGTATGGCCTGCATACTGTACTCGCAGCCGCAGTAGCGCTGGTTGTAGAAATCCTGCTCCTTTATAATCTGAGAGCGGCGCTCCTGCAGCCCTCCCTGACGCCAGTTCCTGTTCCAGAAGGTAAGACCGGGAAAATTTGCTGCAGCCCACCGGCCGGCCTCCACAATCTGGTCGTGGCGTTTCCATCGGCTTGAATCAAGGGTGGAGGTAAAGACGGTGAATCCTTTTTCCGATGCATATCGGGCGGCGCTTAAGAGCCTCATCTTGAAGCACTCCAGGCAGCGGGCTCCGCGCTCGGGCTCACTTTCAAGCCCGGCAACATGGCATTTCCAGGCATTGTGGTCATAATCGGCATCCACTATTTCAAGACCAAGGCTGAGGGCATAGCGGGAACACTCCTCCTTGCGTACCAGATACTCCTCCATTGGGTAGATATTGGGGTTGCAGTAGTAGATGGTGGGAGTGAGGCCGTTCTGCAGCATCCACTCTATGATGGCGCCGCTGCATGGGGCACAACAGGTGTGCAGCAGAACACTGGTGGCTCTGCAAGGCACTTTATCCTGCATGTTATCGGTGTGTCCCATTATGCGTATTGAGTGTCTTGAAATGGTTGGAGAGCCTTTTTTCTTGCGCATTCCGGACATATTCCCTTGGCCATATAGTTTATGCTATCCACATGGAATCCTTCCGGAAACTTTACGGATGGTACCGGTATCTGCTCCATGCAGAAAGTCCTGTGACATATCTCGCAATGGAAATGAACGTGCCGGTCATCGTCAATTTGACCGTGTGCGTGGCAAAGCTCGTAGCGAACACCTTCACAGCCATCGTCAATCTGGTGCAGAAGATGGTTCTCCTTAAAGAGGGTAAGGGTGCGGAATATGCCTGATTTGTCTATGGAGTCAATACGGTCCTCCAGTTCAGCCATAGTTGCGGGGTGGTCAAACTCTGACAGCGCCTTGAGTACAAGAATACGGTTGGCTGTGGGCTTGATTCCGTGCTCCTGCAATACTTTTTCGGGATTATCCGTTTTCATGTAGGCAAAATTAGTCAATAATGAATATCAAAGCCTACTTGAAATGTCAGTTTTTGTGTATATTCGCGGTATTCTTATAAGATTCGCGTATGAGACGCTTCATTTACACTCTTTTTTTCTTGAGTATTTCACTGTCAGTCTTTGATGCATCGGCTCAGGTCGTTGCTACAGGCCGTCTTGATGCGCAGGCCAGACATCAGCGTATAACCGGTTTCGGAGGTTTTGTATGCTCCCCGCAGTTTACATACAACCACATGTCAACAACTGATATCAACAAGGTTTGGGGTAAGGGCAGCACAGTGGGATGCAATATAATGCGCCTGTATATTCCTATCGGAAGAAACAGCTGGTGGCAGTCATTGGAGACGGCCAAGGCAGCCAAGAAGATGGGTCTGATAGTTTTCGCCTCGCCTTGGGGGCAGCCTTCCGAGTGGAAAACCAACGGAACTTCAAATGCCAGGAACAATGACGGCACCCTGGGCTATCTCAAAAAAGAAAACTGGCCCGATTATGCCCAGTATCTTGAGGATTATGTCCAGTACATGAGGAGTAACGGTGTGGAGCTTGACGCTATAAGTATCCAGAATGAACCTGACTGGCAGGCGGATTATGCCGGATGCCTGTGGTCGGCATCGGAGATAGCCCAGTTTGTAAAGACTTACGGACCTTCCATAAGCTGTAAGGTGATGGCCCCCGAGACACTTGCCGTCAGCGACAGCTATGCCAATGCCCTGAACAGTGACGATGTGCTGGCAGGTTTTGACATCTATGGCGGACATCAGTACGGAGGCATACAGTCTGCTTATAAGAATCTTGGCAGGAAAGGTAAAGAGTTGTGGATGACAGAGTATCTCATAAACTGGAACGAGGGCCAGTCATCAAACCGTAACTTTGATTTCTCAAAGGATTTCTTTGATTTCTTCAGGGCCATTAACGTATGTATGCTGGGTGATTTCAATGCATGGGTACACTATGCAGCAAAACGGTACTACGGCATGTTGGGCGACGGTCAGATGGGCACATCAAACGGCGTAGTAACCAAGCGTGGCTATGTTATGGCTCATTTTGCCCGCTTTGTGACAGGGATGACCCGCATTGACGCCACATTCGGAGACAGCGGTCTGGAGGGCTCGGCTTATATTTCCGTTACAGGTGACAGCGTAGTGGTGGTTATGGCAAACTCCACATCCGGTACGGTTGATCTGACACTGGATATTCCTTTCTATACTGTTAACGGCAAGTCTTATACCACATCCCGCAGTAAAAGTTTCAGTCAGGCCACAGTATCCATAGACTCTGAGACATGTCGTCCTACCGCCCAGGTGGCGGCACAGAGTGTTGTGACCCTGATTTATGTAAAGAGCAGAGACCGTCAGGTTTCGGACATGAAGGGTAGCACCACCCGGTTTGACCGACTGGATGACATAAAGGTGGCAAGTGTCTTTGGCACTAACTACAAGATGAGCGGCAAGACCAAGACTCTTGACCATGAGAATCCGCTGATTTCGGACAATACCACCAAGAGCAACGGCTATCTGAAACTTGAATCCCGTTATGACCAGCTTGTAATGCAAGTCAGGAGTGTGTCGTCAACGCTCAATTACAGTTCGGCCAAGACAACGCTCATCTATGTCAATTCCAGAGGCTCTGTATCATCACATGATTACGGTGACCTGGATTTGAGCAGGAGGGAGAACTTCAATCTGGTATTTGACCTGTCGCCCAATACCTTGAAGGACGGTTGCACCGGTATTATATCCCTGACCAACAACAACTGGTCGTCAAAATTGAGCATAACATTCGGCGATGTATATCTGGCCGGTGCCACAAACCCTTATTACGCAACCTTGAGCGGTGCTTACGTGGAAGATGACAGCTATGTGCAGGATTTCACTTCGGATGCCAACTGTACCAGTCTGGATATGACCCGGGTTTGGGGGCTGCCCGGAGCATTTACGTGGATGAACGGCAACCGTATAGTCTATGTGGCTGATACGGCAGTGGTGGATAACTGCAACGTTGTGGCCGGAAACGTATGCGCCAGGATGGTCCTTGCTGCGGACGGAGGTGATTTCCGTCCTGCACGCGGATTTGAGGCCCGACAGGCGGAACTTACGTTTGATGTGGATGATTTCAGGTTCGTGATGATTCCCTTTACCGCCATTGTACCCGATGGCGTTCAGGCGTTTGCCGTGGATGATGATATGTGGCTGAACCGTCTGGATACCATTCCGGCTCATACCCCCGTGATAATAAATGCCAAGGGGAGTGTAACCGTCAGGGGAGGCGGCAGTGTGGAGTACACGCTTTCTCCGCTTAAAGCCAGGTTCCGTGGTACGTATGTAGGTATGAACCTGCATGAAGGAGACTATGTGCTTGATTGCAGTGATGGAATCTGGGGATTGCGCCGAATCACAGCCGATGAGTTGCTGGGCCCGTTCGGTGTATATGCAAACCTGTCATCGAAAGAGTCTTTCATACCGTTGCATGGCGATGTGCTGGCTGTGGAAACCATAGTGGAAAGTGTGTCGGGTAAGGATGAAATCTATGACCTGACCGGCCGCAGGGTTACCGGTAATATTCTGCCAGCGGGCATTTACATAAGGAACGGAAAAAAGATTGTGGTTTCTTACGTAAGATGAATCTCATCTTTTAGGTATTTGTTGTAATTTTGCAGCTGTAAAACACAGCCAACAATACCCCGATGCAAAAGATTATTATTCTGGATTTCGGTTCCCAGACAACCCAGCTTATAGGCCGCAGAGTAAGGGAACTGGACACCTTCTGTGAGATACTGCCTTACAACAGTTTTCCAAGCGATGACCCTGATGTGATAGGCGTAATCCTGAGCGGATCACCGCTTAGCGTTTATGCCGATGACGCATTCCGCCCTGACCTTTCGGGCATAATAGGCCGCTATCCTGTGCTGGGTATATGCTATGGCGCTCAGTTGCTCAGTTATACCTACGGCGGTAAGGTGGAACAGGCCGGTACACGTGAGTACGGGCGAGCCAATTTGGGGTTCATAGATGCCGCCTGCCCTCTGTTCAAGGGGTTTGAAAAGGATTCACAGGTATGGATGAGTCACGGAGACTCAATTACCGCAATACCCGCCGGATATCATGTCACGGCATCGACTGACAGTGTCAAGTATGCGGCATTCGAGTGTGCCGACAAGCGAGTGTGGGGCGTTCAGTTCCATCCGGAGGTGGAGCATTCGCTGCAGGGCAGACTGCTGCTGGAGAACTTTGTTGTGGGCATTTGCGGCAGCCGCAGGGAGTGGACATCGGATTCATTCATAGAGAAGACTGTTGGTGAGCTTAAGGCCGAACTTGGCAATGACAAGGTTGTGCTGGGATTGAGCGGCGGTGTGGATTCATCGGTAGCCGCAGTGCTGCTGAACAAGGCGATAGGAAAGAACCTGACCTGCATATTCGTGAACCACGGACTTCTGCGCAAGAATGAGTTTACCGATGTACTTAATGACTATGTATGCCTGGGACTGAACGTGAAGGGTGTGGATGCATCCGAAATGTTTTTCAAGGATCTGGCCGAAGTTACGGAGCCGGAGCAGAAACGCAAGATAATAGGCCGTGATTTCATAGAGGTGTTTGATGCCGAGGCCCAGAAGATAACCGATGCCAAGTGGCTGGCACAGGGCACCATCTACCCGGACCGCATAGAGAGCCTTAACATAACGGGCAAGACCATAAAGAGCCATCATAATGTGGGCGGACTGCCCCAGAAGATGGGCCTGAAACTGTGCGAGCCGCTCAAGTGGCTGTTCAAGGATGAGGTTCGCGCCATAGGCCGCCGCCTGGGTATTCCTGAGCACCTTATAGGCCGTCATCCGTTCCCGGGCCCGGGACTGGCTGTAAGAATCATTGGTGAAATCACACCGCAGAAAGTTGCCGTACTACAGGAGGCCGATGCCATATACATAAATGGCCTGCGTGAGTGGGGTCTGTATGATAAGGTGTGGCAGGCTGGGGCAATATTGCTGGCAGACCGCACTGTAGGCGTTATGGGTGATGAACGTACGTTTGACAACGCCGTAGCCCTGCGTGCCGTAACCAGCGTTGACGCAATGACAGCCGACTGGGCCGAACTGCCCTACAAGTTCCTGAAAGAGATAAGCAACGAGATAATCAACAAGGTCAAGGGCGTGAACCGCGTATGCTATGACATATCGTCCAAACCGCCAGCCACTATAGAGTGGGAATGATTATCATGTTTTTCATAATATTATGGCTTCGCCTGTGAGCTTGTCAACTTTTTCAGGAAAAGACAATCCTCTCTGAATTACGATAAAAATGGAGGCCCGCATTGATGGTGCAGGACCTCCATTTCTTTAATGTGCCTTCATGGTATTTATTTCTTTAGAGCACTATGGGTCCGTAACCCATGCAGCTGGTGGTGGTCAGGGCCGTAAGGAAGGCCGTGAGTGCAGCTACTATCACCTTCACTGCTACCTCAATAATGCGTTTCTTGTTCATAGTATCAGATGCGTGTTATCAGTTCTCATCATTGGCATTGGGATCGCCACCGTTGCCGCCCTCATTACCGTTACCGTTGCCGCTGCCCTCATTACCGTTCTCAGGATTGGGGGTGGGATTAGGATTGTCCTGTTCGGGGTCCTCAACGGTGCCGGGATCAGTGCTGGTAACGCGCTTCACCTCATCGCCGTTGCGGTCATAGCAGGTAATCTGCACGGCGGTCTTGGCCAGCTCGTCCTTCAGCTCGGTGGTGGGGGTGAATATTATGCGGCGGCTCCTGATGAGGCTGGCCTTCACGTCATTCACGTCGGCCACACTCTTGGCCCTCAGGCTGAATCGCATGGTTCCCAGTCCGGGCAGCGCAACGCTGTGACCCTCGGTGGCCCACGCCTTGATAACCTCGCCTGCGGCATCCCAGCAAGCCTGCATCACTCCGCGGCTTACACCGCTGCGCAGGGCAGCCTCCTTGATAACCTTATCCTGAGTAAGCGGGATGTACAACTCGGGGATCATCACGTAACGGTAGGTATCTGCATACATACCAATCTTGAACAACTGTTCTTTTGCTTTAACTTTAAGTGCCATAATTCAAATGTTTTTAATGGTTAAAGATTAATGTTTGTAAATGTTTTTCACTAAGACCTAAGGTTTCAGCCGGCGCCTTTGCTTCTACTTTTGGTCATCAATTCAGTCAGGTTTCCGGGCGCTCCTTAAGGAGATTTTTTACTCCCCTTAAGGAAAAAATTTTTTCCCCTTAAGGGGCGCAAGAATTCCATCGTTCATTGACACAACAAAGGTACAAACCCGGATATGCGGTTTTCGAATAACCGCCCAACTTTTTTCATCAAAAATGAAAAAAAAATTTCATAACCGGCCGGGCACGTTCTCCAAGCGTTTCAGCGTTTCAGCGTTTCAGTTAAAAATCATGCCAAAAATATCCCAAAAAAACTTCTATATTTATATATAAATATAGAGTTAAATTTTGACCTTTTTATATCCATCATATTTAACTGAAACGCTGAAACGCTGAAACGCTTGTTTTGCCAATAACGTAATTGCAACGTTTTTGCAACGCTTTTTGCTTGGATTGAGATGATATGAAGGCATACATTTGTAGCAGAAACAGAAGTATGCTATAATGAAAAGAACTGTATTTGCTTTTGTGTTGGTAGTGTTGTTTGGAGCTGGTGTTTCATCGGCCAGAAAAAACAGACAACCGGATGTGGTTGTTTCAGAAACGACCGGGGCTGTAACCTTTAAGGTTGAGGATGTAAAGATTGCAAAGGATCTGCTGCCCGTTGTGACAGGTGATCAGTTGGGCCGTCAGTGGCTGGATGGTGATTCTTTCCTGGCGGCCAGTTTCGCTGATGCCAAATTGGTGGACGGCGGTGACAACGCTTTTTTTTCGATGGTGTGCCTTGCATACGCACATCATAGGCCTATTGTTCTCACTCCCGATGCCATGTGGATATTGATTTGCCATGGGTTCTCACAGTATGTAAACCATGATCCCGAGAAGTTCAGGAACTATTTGGTGAATCATCAGGGCAAAGAGACATTGCTGATAAGGACTACCCCAGAAACAACAACAGCCGAAAAGGTTGAAAAGTTTGCAACCCTGATAGGAAAGGAGACAAATGGAGAGTTTGCAGAGGTGATGACATGTAACTTCTCTACATCAGGAATGATAGAGCGCATGGTATCACAGATAGTGATGATAGATGCCGTAAAACCATATTTTGATTATTTGGAAGAGCTGATGGGAGGATGTGGCATACCGAGTGTCACGCTTGAGGGCACTCCCGATGACTGGAAACTGCTGCGTGAAAAGACACATAAGTTAGGTGAGTATGGCGTAAAGGATTGGACCGATAAACTGGATCCAATCTTGGCTGAATTTGTCGCAGCATCCGAAGGAATGCCTAATGCAAACTTTTGGTGGGATATGGCTATTAAGGGGCGACCTAAGAACTTCCATCTCATGCCAGGCGGCGGTTGCTTTATGTCAGGAGCCCCCACTCCGTTTGACGGATGGTTTCTGGAGTTCATTCCATTTGATTTATATGGAGAACGTCCCGAGAAGATGACGTATAATCATGACCTTCTGCCTTTAATGACAAGCGTTCCAATCATTCAATATGATGCTGACGAAGCCGGAAACTGCATAGATATTAACACCCTTGAGCTGAGTGCCGGGATAGTAGGCCTGTCACAGGATAAAGAAACCAAGACGCTGCGTCCCGAAATAGGCTGGCTGGTAAGAAATGACCCCACCATAGAGTTTGATGAGGAGGATGTATTAGATAAGGTTAAGCAAGCCAGTTCCACTGATGGTGATGATTTGATAATAAAGCAAGCAATAAAAAGGCCCGAAGGAACTTCCGGTAAAAGAAAGAGAATAGGCGTGAGCCTTCCAAAAGATCATAATAACAGCTCCGAACCTGTATTTTTTGAAGATAATTATTTACTGCCTCTGGAACTGTCGGAATTTGAAGGCTGGGGTATCGCGGTTTATTACAATATGTTTTGAAACTCGATACTGGTACTCGGGGTGTGGGTTGACAATGAGGAAAAACGGCAAACTATTATGAGAGTCAAATTATTGCTTGCGTTATCATTATTTTGTCCAGCAACTATCTCAGGGCAAAAATTTACGAATCATTTTAATGGAGAACCAGACTGCTATGATTCTTTTATGTCTGGAATATTTCGTTTTGCAATATCTGATACGCTCAACATGGAAGTGTGCCTAATTACATCACAAAATGTTGATGGCGAAATAATTATACCTGAGAATGTGATATCACCTGATAACAAGAAATATACAGTAACCTCAATAGCATCTCAAGCATTTTGGAACTTAGATAGCATAACTTCAATTATAATCCCAGAAAGTGTAATAGAAATAGGTTCTTTTGCGTTTTCAGGTTGTTCACGTTTATCAGGAATTCGTATAGGTGCTAATGTAGATGTTGGTGATGGAAGGCTGTTTTGGGAGTGTGACAGCCTTAAAACAGCTGGTCCTATAGGTAGTGGATGTAATTTTGAGTTTGGTTGGGTAGATACAATACCTGGGCGTATATTCAATTACTGTTTTAATGAGGTCATCTTACCAGAGGGTATTACTGAAATACCATATGAGGCATTCTCTTCTTCACCGGTTGAAAAAGTGTCGCTACCCTCTACGCTTCTTTTCATAAGAGAAAAAGCTTTTATGAGTGCAAAAAGACTTAAAAGTATAGTCGTTCCTAATAGCGTAAAAGCAATCGGGACGTTGGCTTTTGCCTTTTGTGATAATTTAGAATCCGTAGTACTATCCAACAAGATAGAACAAATACCTGATGCATGTTTTAAGCAATGTAAATCGCTTGACAATATTATTATTCCTGGTTCTGTTGTTTCAATCGGTGAACTTGCTTTTGAAGGTTGTGCTTTTAAAAGCGTCATTCTGACGGATAATCTGGTTTCAATAAGTGAGCAGGCTTTCTGTTATTGTGACAGTTTGAGAAATATTTTCAACTACTCTATAAGTCCTCAGTTAATTAGTAATGACACTTTTATTGGATGTCATAACGTGGTTCTTCATGTTAAACAAGGTTATCACGAACCTTACAGAAGCAGTTTGTGGAGCCGGTTTATTATTAAGGATGATATATAGAATTATGATAAGCTAAGAAAAACCACTTATAAATCCATTCAATTTCTTCACTGTAACAGATTTATACCAGAACCACTTCCATTTCAAGCCGAGAATGGCAGGACCTTTCTTATTCTGATGCGGAAGGCAACGCAAACGCAATACATACAATGTCAAATTTTGAAGATGGTGAATACAAGATTCACGGTATGGTTTTTGATATGGTGGATGCAAAAGGAAATATTATAACAATAGTACGTTAAATATAAAAGTTCACGCAGTGTCCCTGACGCCGTAGAACAAGAGTTCTTTGAAATTGTTGTGATTTAAATGCAAGTTTGGCCTGATGCCGGACATGGAAAAAATTCTCTCCAGCATAGAGGCGTTGTGCATAAGTAACGTGAGTTCGATGAAATATAATTAATTGATAATTTGGTGAATAGCGGGATTTATTGTAATTTTAGGTGATACAAAAAACAAGCCACAATAAACCCGCTCTTTCCAGAATTTTGTCGTAAACATGCTCGGGGCAATTGCATCATACTGCTTCTTTCCGAAGAAACCATGTATCAACATTATCAAAGTAGCTGATAATCAACTGACTTTATTCTAGAACTAATTCGTCGAACTCACGTTATTTTACGGATTACCCTTATTTTCCTGAAATCTTTCCAACCGGCAGATTTCCTGTACAGCTTCCTGCTTCCCTTAGGGACGTACAGAGTACAATCCGTTGTAAACGTATTGTCATCAATCACCTGTGGAGTTGCAGACAGATTATAGACCGTATTAAGCCTAGGGCAGTCCTGAAACGCTCTGTTTCCGATTGATTTGATTGATTCTGAAATGACCACCTTTTCCAGACATTCATGCTGACAGAAAGACTCGGCAGGAATGGAATCTTTCCAGGCATACTCTATGTCATAACCGCCTCCTGCCGGACCGACACTCTTTAAATGAGAACTGTGATAGAATGGCAGCCGCATGACTTTTACGGATGACGGTAAGAAAACATATTCAACATCGGGATTAAACCTTCCGGTAACAGTTTCAACACCATTACTGACAATAAGTCTGGAGCAATCCAGTCTGCTGACCGAAACCCCGGTTATCCGATATGCGACACCTGTGTAAGGATAAGTAACGGATGCAGGAGTTATAAAGACAGGTTCATCTCCTGACCTCCCTGTAATTGTAACACTGTTCTTAATGGAATCTGAAACCTCATACCATATACCGCCAACACGGAAACCATGCGCATTTGAACTGTCTCTTGAGTCTGTTATGAGCCCCATCCTGAACTGACGGGAGCCATCAGGCAACCTGCTCTCCAAATAATTGTCCACATTTCCGTATGGCACATTAAGGATATGCCTGTTTTGGTCAAAGGAATATTCGGACGTGACAACAGGTATTGAATCCGTCCAGAACATATAAATATCCGTCAGACCGGGACAGTCCATGAAAGCTCCATTGGATATATGTTTTACACTCTTAGGTATTGAAACAGTTTCCAAGGATCTGCAACCATAGAATGCAGAATACCCTATAGAAACAACATCATCATGCAACCGGATACCTGTCAGATCCCTGCAATTGGCAAACATTCCGTTACTGATAATCTTAACTTTAGACGGTATTCGCATCACACCTTTCAATCCGGTTCCCGCAAAAGCATATTCCCCTATGCCAGATATGCTCTCTGGCAGGGAATCAAGCTCCAGCCTGGCGCATTCATAAAACGCGTAATTTCCAATACTGAGCAGTTGTTCCGGCAGACAGACTGCCTGCAGATTCCTACATCCTCCAAAAGCATTGTAACAGACAGTTTCTATACTTAAAGGCAATATGACCTTCTCAATGCAATCAGATTTACAGAATGCCTTACTGCCTATTCCGGTAACCCTGAAATAACTCCCGCTTTGGGGTGATTCCACAATCTCCGGTATGGTGACAACAGTGGTGGTATCCGGTTCTGTGCCTTGGTGATAGCAATATCCGCTTAAATAAACATCATCCGAATATAAAGATGTCCTGGAATAGACTCTGTTTCCTACTTTGAAGCTTTGTTCATGAACAATGGTATCACCGTCTGTAATACTTCCAAAAGCATACCAAGGATAACCCGCCTTCAGGTAACGCCCTATAGTCCCCTTAGGGACATGCAGGCGCATGTCATAGAGTTCTCCAGCTATCCCCACATTGGATGTTCCGGGTTGATCCATAATCTGGACAGAATCCGGATGTTCCCAGTTTGCAAACACATCCGTTATGCCTTTGATAATGTCCTCATCCCCCAGAATATCAATACTGAAATAATCTGTATCATCAGAAAGTCGCAGTACATTTTCTTGAGCAAGCAAAACAGTTGTTGTCTGCAGCATCATTATTACTGACAGAAAAAGTAAAACCTTCTTCATATCCTTTGTTTTATCGACTTTTTTAGAGCAAGACATAATTATAGTGGTTCTCTATTACCAGTATCTCGGCAACAGACATATTACCTGTGTCACCACTCTCCCGTTTAGTGGTTTTAAGTGTCATGTTTCCTCTTTTATCATATTCGTATTCCGTTATAACCTTATCCAACTGCTGCTCATTGCTCATTCTCGTAAAAGTATTTTTCTTAACCTTTCCGGATGTTTCATACTCCCACTCGTTCTGATAACTCACCTTCCATTCTCCATCATTAAGATGCATGGTAGTTTCCCTGATAGCCTGACCGGACTTGTTATAAGCGTATTCAATCTTAGCGCTACTTATTATCACATTGTCTTCAAAAATATTGATGGTTTCAGTCTGCATCCGATTGTTTTCATCATATATCCTGTTTGTGGTTGAATTGTTGCTCCATCCTATTGGGGCTTTTGTTTTAACCACGCTTTTGATGACATTGCCTTTTGAATCCACCGTGTCAAAAACAATACCGTGAATCTTGTATTCACCGTCTTCAAGATTTGACATTGTACGTATTGCATTGCCTTCTGTATCATAATTAGAAAGGTCCTGCCATTCTCGGCTTGAAATGGAACTGATTCTGGAGAGTGAATCATAAGTCCATGTAACAATAAATTCCTGATTCCAGCTACCATCATTATAGCTTAGACTTGTTGTCCGGACTTTCAGCATCTGTTCATTATAGCTGTCAATAACTTTTGACAGGGGCTCCCAAACACTGTCTGCCATCTTAAAATATGTTCTGACAGAATCAGTGGAACCGGAACTGCAATTGCATGAACAAACCATCTTAATATCCTCCACAAAAACTCCATCCACAAGAATATAATTCAACCTTGATATTATATTGCCGTTTCTATCAAATCCCACTGCCCATTTTGCCGTAGGACTGCCTTGTGAATTATAGGCAGTTGCAACTGAACTGGTTAAGTATCGGCTGCATGAACCAAAAATAACCGACAACAAGATAACAACAATTTTTCTCATTCTTATTTACATTAACGCTTATGTTGAAAACCAGTACTTCTAATATTTATTTGTTGACAAAAGTAATTGTCAAAACTCCAATAGTCAAGAATCTGGCGTTGCAATTCTGTTGCAACGTTTTTGCAACGCCCAATCCTTGTATCTCCTCATATATACCTATATTTTTGCGGCAAATATGACTGAATTATGAAGAAGATTTTTGCTGTAGTATCATTAGCCTTGATGATGGCGGCGTGCACCAGTACTCGCGGCAAGCTCTTGAGCAGGATAGAGTATAATGGTGATGGTTCGGTATTTAAGCGCGAAGTGTATCACTATTCAGGTGATGAGCTTGCTTTGGTTACTCGTGTCATTTATTCCAACTATGTTCCGGATTCCTCATGGACAGAGTATGAAATCAGGCACAATGGCCAGATAACCGATACCATTGAGACAACCAACAGCATTAAAAGAACCATAAAGAGCAGTGACGGAAGCATAAGGTCTTATCACCTTGTGGGGGATGAATGGAAAGAGGAATATTACAGTAAAAGAGATGGAAAAGGTAGGATTATAGAATACCATTCAGGCGATTATCACAGGTGGTATTCTTTCGATGCTCAAGGTCGTCCTGCCGGCGATAATTATGAGTTTGTAAACGATAACGATCAGATCCAAAGAGGAGGCAACATAGGTTCCGGTTGTGATATAGAATATGGTTGGGACGAACAAATTCCGGATAATTCATTCAAAGGTTTATTGTCATTGGAGACAGCTGTCATCTCTGAAGATATAAAGACAATTGGCAGAAATGCCTTCGAATGGTGTCCTAAACTGAAAACAATAGAGGTCAGATCTTTACAGCCACCATCAATAGCCCCTAACACTTTCAACGAATCGGATTTTGTGTTGATTGTGCCCAAAGGACGCAAAAAGACGTATAAGAAAGCTGCAGGCTGGAATGTTTACAAAATAAAAGAAAACTCGTTTTGATTTGGAGGCAAGATTCAGGATAATAAGGATGATTCGTACACCTAAATATTTTTTTAATGAAATACAGGTATGAAAAAGTTATTTGCTATGTTGTGGCTTATCATGATTGTACAGGTCTGCTTGGGGGGTGTACTGGTCGCGCAGACAAAACCTGTACAAACAGTAACCATTGACGGAATCATCTATACTGACAACGGTTCTCATAAAACATGGTCAGTAAAATCTCTTGCCGATGGTGTTGTTAAGACACATATTGTAATACCAGACTCCATATCTGTTGACGGATTGATGAATAAAGTTTCAAGCGTTTCCACCGGTGCTTTTGACGGTATTACCGATATTGAAACGGTGCATCTTCCTGACAGCCTGCGGTTTTTGAGCGGAATGGCTTTCCGTAACTGTACTAATCTCAAGCAGATAAACATTCCAGGGAATTGCGCTCTTACCGACAGGGTGTTTGAGAACTGCACATCACTTGAGGAGATAGTTATCCGGTCCGGTTTTAATCTTGTAAACGGTAGCAGATTATTTACCGGGTGTACATCGCTTAAGAGAGTAGTAATAGAAGAAGGTTATTATATCGGTCCTCATTTTTTTTGAAGGGTGTACCTCTCTTGAAGAACTGGTCATGCCATCTTCTATGGAAGAGATAGGTTCTGAGGCTTTTGCGGGTTGCTACAACATTAAGAAAATCAAAATCAATAATAACGGCAGTACAAAATATTTGAATATGTCAGTAGCTGAAGGGACTTTTCCTGATATGAGTTTGTTGGAAAAGGCCGTTGCCGATGCTGCCACTCATGAAAAACTCAAGACCGGTGATATTATTCGGGGCGTGGTACGTGATTCTGACGGTAATCCGGTCAATATGGTTTATGTCAAGGAACTTGACTCAGAGGGACGGATTATTGATCATGATCTGACTGAAAGTAATGGAAAGTTCTCTCTCCGGTTGAGTAATCCGGCAAATAGGATTGAGTTCTACAGTATGGGTTATGAGACCGTCAATCTGCCTTTAAACACGGCATATTATCTGATTGATTTGATAGAAAAGCCTGATACGGCAGTAATTGTTCCCTCCAGAAAAAAAGACTTGTCCGGGTCACACCGCAGGCATGAGTATGTTGATCTGGGACTGAGTGTAAAGTGGGCCACCTGTAATATAGGCGCAAAAACACCTGATGATTCTGGTGATCTATATGCTTGGGCTGAAACAGAACAGAAGTATGTATATTCCTGGTCAAACTATAAATGGTGCAAGGGAATTGAAGATGAACTGACAAAGTATTGCACTGTAAGCAGTTATGGTTATAATGGCTTTACTGACAATAAAACCGTTCTTGATCCGGAAGATGATGTGGCACATGTAAAATGGGGTGGCCGCTGGCGAATGCCTACTGTTGATGAATTCATGGAATTGTGCATGAACTGTACCTGGACATGGACTACTTGTAACAATGAGTATGGTTACAGAATCACAAGCAGGATACCCGGGTATGAGGACAGATATATCTTTCTCCCCACATGTGATGATTACAGCGGATTGTTTCCATTCCACGTAGGCTTTCAAGGTGAATATATGTCAAGTTCACTCAGCCCAAATAATCCATCCTCCTGTTATATCCTCATGTTCACATCCGATAAGGTAAACTGGTACGGATATGGCCGGCAGTTCAGCCGTTCTGTCCGTCCCGTCTGCCAATAACGTAATCCGAGTCAACCTTTTTTAGGAAAACACATAGTACGTTAAATATTAAAAGTTCACGCAGTGTCCCTGACGCCGTAGAACAAGAGTTCTTTGAAATTGTTGTGATTTAAATGCAAGTTTGGCCTGATGCCGGACATGGAAAAAATTCTCTCCAGCATAGAGGCGTTGTGCATAAGTACCTTGACAGCCCCTACCGACAGGTTTGACCCGTTCATTGCCGCAATGGCTTTGGCCGTATTGACCGATGCCAGCGACATGTTGAAAGCGAATGCAAGCGCTTCCTTGTTTCTGGCCTGGCAGTGAGCAAGCCCTGTCATCTGCTTGGCATCACGGTAACAGAACTCTATCTTCCGCGCCTGCGGACCTTGGGGCCGTGGTATATGTAGCGGAGCTGTAATAGTTTAGTGGTTTATAAATAGTCATTCTCATATCTGTGTTATGCAAAATTTATCACAATGGTTGTTTTAGTCGATAAAATTTGTATATTTGCATAGTCTTAAACAATAAAATTTGTATGACAAGTAAGGTTGATTTAACTAAGGAGATAATATTTGCATCGTCTGATCCTAATGTATCCAGGCAGATATCGGCAATGATAAAAGCGGGCAGACTCAGAAAGATTGCCCCTCGTCTATACACTTCAAACCTTGTTGACAGTTTTGAATCAATTGTAAGGCGTAACTTAATTGATATTCTGGCATGGCGTTATCCTGGTGCCATTATAAGCCATAGAAGTGCATTGGAGATGCGGCCCACGCCCCAAGGCGATTTCTTTCTTACGGCTACATACAGCAAACGTGTTACAGATTTACCGGGTATAACCATCAACCTTCTTAAAGGCCCGGTTGCCGATGAAGGTGATATGCCGTATTACGGTATCTTTATTGCGGGCGAATACCGCTGGGTATTAGAGAATATGCAGCAATCAAGGAAAGCAGACAACGAATCCAAGACGCTGCCTATAGCCCAGATAGAAGACAAACTTGAAAAGATCCTTATTATGGGAGGTGAGGATCAACTCAACTCTTATCGAGACCATCTCAGGGAGGTTTCCGTCAGACTGAATATGACACAGGAGTTTGAAAAGGTGAACAATATAATATCGGCTTTACTGTCCACGCATTCATCGGATGTTCTTACAACACCATCGGCCAAGGCAATGGCGGCAGGTATGCCGTTTGACAAGGACAGGGGTAATATCTTTGAGATACTTTTCCACGCAATCAAGGACGAATATTTTGTTAATCGTGCCAACCGTAATCAAGACGAGGAGTCATTCCGCCTGTTCTCTTTCTTTGAGAGTTACTTCTCCAATTATATTGAGGGTACCGAATTTGAGATAGATGAGGCTAAACGTATAGTTGATTCAGGGATTCCCATTCCACGCCGTGACGAGGACTCGCATGATATACTGGGCACTTTCAAGGTGCTTTCTAACCGAGCAGAAATGAGTAGGGTGCCCACGTCTGCCGATGAACTGTATTCAATACTGCAGTCACGCCATTCCATTTTGTTGAGCGGACGTCCGCACCTGAATCCAGGTATGTTCAAGACTGTCAACAATCGTGCGGGAGGTACTGAGTTTGTTGATTATCACTTGGTAAAAGGCACTCTTAGCTATGGCTTCAAGTTCTACTCCGCGTTGAAAGATCCTTTTGCACGTGCCATATTCATGATGTTTATGATAAGTGAGGTGCATCCTTTCAATGATGGCAACGGCCGTGTTTCACGAATAATGATGAATGCTGAACTTGTCAAGGCTGACCAGACACGCATCATTGTCCCTACCGTCTATAGGGAGGATTATCTTTTGGCATTACGTAAACTGTCCCGCGGGCAAAGTCCTGATGCATACATAAATGTCATGGTAAAACTCCAGAAATTCAGCGATAATCTGTACGGCTCAGATTTTAGCGAACTAAAAGAATATCTGCGCCAGTGTAATGCGTATGAGGATCCCTCGCAGGCCAGACTAGAAATGATAGACAGGATTATAAGATGACACAGATGGAACAGAGGGATAGAGCTAATCCATTATACAAAGGATGATGAGGAGAACGGTTTGAGTTCGTTAAACGTGTCCTTAAGGTCTGTGAACAATGAAATAAATGCGATAGGCTCTATTATGCTGCCTACCAATGCAATGATGCTGATTATGAATGCAGCGGTAAGCATACCTTTGAGCTTGTAATGCTCAGGGTTGGCCTTGACTATATTGCGTCCTTTGCTGCTCTTGACGAGCGCTATCAGGGCAAATACGAATCCCAGAACGGGGATTACTGCACATTCATTGGCCACAAGAGACCATACAAAGCCGCTAATGGTATGAGGGGCTACTTCACGTGAATCTTCTCCTTCTTCAGCTTCAGGCTGTTCAGAAGAGCTCTCTTGCTCAGTCTCTGGTTCTGCAATTGGCTCTGCAACGGGTTCTATAACTGTTGCTGTATCATTGGAGAAAGGTTCCTCAACCGGAGCGGAACCGGTTTCCGGCTTATTGGTTTCATCAATATCGGAGTTAATGGCAACGCCTACCTGCGCACCGCAAAAAGGACAGAATACGGCATCTTCCTGAATTTCCTTGTGGCAATTGTAACAAAACATGATTCAAGCTATTTAAAGGTTTGTTTTTTACAAAGATAATGCAAGTTTCATTATCTTTATACCCAATAAACGAAAGTTATTATGAAAAGAATAGTTTTGCTTGTTGCGTTCGCGTTTTCATTCCTATGCCGGGCGAGTGATCTGGTTCAGTCATACGAGATAAAGTCACCTGACAAAAAGATCAGTTTTAAGCTGAATCTGGATCTGCAAAAACAAACATTATTGTATAAGATTACTGTGGATGGAGTGGACGTGATTGACTGGTCTAAATTAGGATATGTCAATGATCTTGAGGAGACTCCTTTTGCTTTGGATTCACAACCCCTTAACCATCGTCCCCATAAGAATAAGGGTGTATGGAAACCTGTGTGGGGAAAACGTTCCCTTGTTAAGGATGTTTATAACTGGGCTCAGTATGATATTCAGTGTAATATAGGATTAATGCGTCTTGAGGTCCGTGTTTACAATGATGGTGTAGCTTTCAATATGTACGGTTTTAAAGAATCCACCCGTTACGAGGCTACCGAATTCAACTTTGCGGGAGATTATACGGCTTGGTATTATAATGGGGAGAGACATAATATAGGACCTGAAAAACTGTCCGATGCCAACGGCGAGCGTCTGCCTATTATGATTGTCAAGGCGGCTGATGACCTTTATTTAGGTTTGCATGAGGCATCTTTGCCGGACGGCGGCTGGCCTATGAGACTACAATCGGAGAGTGGTTCCACCAGCTTTAAAGTAATACCTGAAAAGATACCTGAAAAGAAGTGGGGATTTCCGGGTGCATGGCGTGTACTTATGGTGGGCAGGACTCCGGGAGCTCTGGTGGATTCACATCTTTTGGAGCTGCTCAATTTCGAGCCCTCGGGTGATTTCAGTTGGGTTCAACCGGGTGTTTACCTTTGGGACTGGCGTATTGATGGCGCTGTCTGGGAGGGTTACCACTATGGCATGAATTATGAGTCATGGGTCAAGATGATTGACTTTGCCGCTGAGCAGGGATTTCAGGGCCTGGTGCTGGATGCCAACTGGTACGGGCCGGAGTTTGAGAAGGATTCTGATCCTACCAAGGGCGATAAGGCACGTGATGTTCAGCGTATTATACAATATGGCAAGGACAAGGGTGTGGGCGTATGGCTCTACTTGAATGATGTGGCCGGCACAAACTATCCGATTGAGGAGACTCTGGCTCAGTATGAGGAGTGGGGTGCAAGCGGTGTAAAGTATGGCTTCATGAACGGCAACCCGCAGGAGAAGAACCGCAAGACACAGGAGATTACACGTCTTTGTGCCAAGCATCATCTGATGGTTGATTACCACGACTATCCCGTGCATCCGTACGGGCAGATGCGCACATATCCCAATGCCCTTACGCGCGAGTACTGCAAGGCTCAGCTGGACGGCCGGCAGATATTCCAGCCCAAGACTTTTGTGACATCGGCCTTTGTCAATATGGTGGCCGGTCCCATTGACCAGAACAACGGATTCCTGGAACTCCATCAGGGCCGGACTACACGCAAGGACAACAATCAGGAGGTGCCCAGCACCGTAACGGGTGAGATTGCACGTACACTGATTACATGGTCAGGTGCAACGGTTATTCCTGATATTCCGGAGTACTACAGGAAATACCCTGCACTGCTGGAGTTCCTGAGTGCGGAGAAACAGCCTTGGCAGGAGAGCATAACGCTGGCCGGTGAGATTGGTGAATACATCGTAATGGCGCGCCAGAATAAGGACGGAGACTGGTTGATTGGTGCTGCCACCAATGAGGATGCCCGTACCCTGAGCGTTCCGCTCAATTTCCTAAAGAGGGGAAAATACACGGCTACAGTCAGTACCGATGCCGATGATACCCACTACCGCACCAACCGCGAGACTTACAGAACCGTTGAAGGTGTAAGCGTATCGTCAAAGACAAAACTGGAAATTCCGCTTGCTCCCGGTGGCGGTGCATGCATTTTGATTAAAAAGGCCAAATGAACCTGTTCCAGCTTTTCCGTAACATAAAGCCTTTTGTAAGACCTTACAGATTGCTTGTTATCATAACCCTGATACTGACTCTGCTGGGGTCGGCCATGCAGCAGGTCAACGCCATCGTGCTGGACCGCACTGTGGATTCAATAAACGCTCTTATAGGCACGGACTTCACCTGGAACCAGGCAGCCCGCATTCTTGTCATTATATCGGCTGTGCTGCTGGGTAAGGAGATACTGTCGGCAGGAATCACTTTCGCCCAGAACTATTACGGCGAGCGTATGCGCATATTCGTGTCAAGAGACCTTTCGCAGAGTGTGATAGAAAAGGTTCTCACGTTCAGGATGGCCTTCTTTTCATCGTCCGATAACGCTACGGGTAAGATTCAGGCCCGTATAGACCAGGGCGTAAGTAGCCTGTCACGCACGGTGCAGAACTTCTTCATAGACCTGCTGCCCATGTTTACAAGCGCCCTGCTGGCTTTGATACTCATGTTCGCGGCCAATGTCTATGTAGGTCTTGTGGCTATGTGCATTGTGCCTATATATTTCTGGATTACCTACAGGCAGGCACGCAGGCTCAAGGGCTGGCGCCGTGAGATGCGCGGCTATCTGGAATCCAAGAGCCAGGGTATAAAGAACATAATTGATTCCATAAACGTAATCAAGTCATTCAACCGCGAGAACATAGAGGGCCGCAAGCAGCTTGACCTGCAGAACCAGGTTACCGAGAATCAGCTCAAGACCCGCCAGGTAGGCTTCTATTACAGCAGCCTTAAGAGTTTTGTAAAGCAGGTGGGTACCGTGCTTGTCATCATCCTTACCGCATATCTGGTGCTGATAGACTATCCCGGTATGTCTATAGGTAAGATCATGTATCACGTCATGCTGTTCAGTAACGTTATAGCCCCGATCACGCAGCTGCAGCGTATTTTTGACGATGTTAACGATGCCCTTATCTATGCCGAAGGCTTCTTTGATATACTGAATTCTGATTCTGAAGTGGAACCGTCCGGTACATACCGTCCGGAGAAGATAAAGGGAGAGTTCAAGCTTACGGGCGTGGACTTTACCTATCCAAACGGGAACAAGGCCCTGTTCGGAGTGGATATGACCATAGAGCCGGGCAGGATTACCGCGCTGGTAGGACTTTCGGGAGCGGGTAAGAGTACCATAGTGAACCTGCTGGACAAGTTCTACGAGCCGCAGGCCGGAACAATTACGCTCGATGGCGTTGACCTGCGTGAGTATGATACCAAGTATTTGCGTGACAATATCGGGCTGGTGCTTCAGAAGAACCATATTTTTGACGGCACCATCGAGGAGAACATATTGTACGGCAAGCCTGGAGCCACACACGATGAGGTTGTTGAGGCCGCCCGTAAGGCCTGCATATTAGACCAGATCATGGCATTGCCCCAGCAGTTCAACAACAAGGCTACGGATCTGTCGGGCGGACAGCAGCAACGCATAGCCATTGCCCGTATGTTCCTCAAGAATCCGCCGGTGATATTCCTGGATGAGCCTACCGCCAGCCTTGACGCCATAGCAACCGAGCAGATTAAGAACAGCATTGACGCTATCAAGAAAGACCGCACGGTTATAATCATATCGCACAGCATATCGCAGATAATTGACAGTGATATGGTCTATGCGTTGCAGAATGGAAGGGTACAACAGTCCGGCCACCCTGATGAGGTATATAAGAAAGGCGGTGTCTATAAGGATATCATAGACGCTTCGGCCCGCAGTCTGAACATAGGCAAGATAGCCCGCACAATTGAAGGCGGCTGATTGTTTTATCATTTCCTTTTTTTTACTAATTTCGCTACACTATTACTGACAAGAACCAACAACAAAATAACTGACCACTTATGAAAAGAACCGCTTTAATGTCATGCCTTGCGGTAGCCGCGTTGTTACTGCCCGGCTGCAAGGCCCAGAATTACGAGTATCCGTTCCAGAATCCCAATCTTAAGGTCGATAAGAGGGTGGATAACCTGCTTTCGCTCCTTACCCCACAGGAGAAGATTGGCCTGATGATGAACGGCTCCATATCTATTGACCGTTTTGACATTCCGGCCTACAACTGGTGGAATGAGGCCTGCCACGGAATCTGCTATGATGATGTTACAGTATTCCCGCAGGTGATTGCCCTGGGTGCCACATTCGATGCACCCCAGCAGCTTGAGATCTACACTGCCGTATCCGATGAGGCCCGCGCCGTATGGAACACCACAAACCATCATCAGATGGGTGTGAACCAGACCAACAGCAGCATCTGGCATCAGGGACTTTCATTCTGGTGCCCTAACGTGAACATATTCCGTGATCCCCGCTGGGGACGCGGCCAGGAGACTCCGGGTGAGGATCCGTATCTGAATGCCGTAATGGGTACCCAGACCGTAAAGGGTATGCAGGGTAATGACAAGAAATACCTTAAACTGCACTCATGCGCCAAGCACTATGCAGTACACAGCGGTCCCGAGCCTCTGCGCCACCAGTTCAACGTGAGCGTATCAGGCCGTGACCTGTGGGAGACCTACCTGCCGGCATTCAAGAGCCTGGTCCAGGATGGTAACGTTCAGGAGGTTATGTGCGCATATCACCGTTACGAGGGTGAGCCCTGCTGCGCCAGCGACCGTCTGTTGCAGGACATTCTGCGTAACAAGTGGGGATTCAAGGGACTGGTTGTAACAGACTGCGGCGCCATTGGTGACTTCTTCAACGCCCGCCAGCACGGCACCCATAAGGATGCCGCAAGCGCATCGGCCGACGCAATACTTTCAGGTGCCGATATTGAGTGCGGTACCAGCTACCGTTCACTGGCTCAGGCAATGGAGCAGGGACTCATTACCGAGGCCGATATTGACGTGAACGTACGCCGTATCCTCAAGGCACGCTTTGAGTTGGGTATGTTTGATCCCGCCGAGAACCTGCCTTGGGCAAACCTGGGTCTTGATGACCTGAGCAGCCCCGCACATACCGCTCTTGCCAGCAAGGCTGCCCATGAGGCCATCGTCCTGCTCAAGAATCAGAACAATATCCTGCCGCTGAGCAAGAACAAGAAGATTGCCGTGGTAGGTCCCAATGCCGATGACGCCCGCGTTATCCTGGGTAACTACAACGGTTATCCCACAGCAGCCAATGCCAAGACCATCCTGGACGGAATCCGTGAGGCTGTTCCCGGCGCCGAGATCATATATGAGAAGGGTTGTGACCTGAACGCCGCATCAATAACCACACACTATGTAGGTCAGATAAACGGCGGCAAGGGTCTGCATGCAGAGTACTATAACACTCTGGACTGGACCGGCAATGTTGTAGCCCGCGTTGACTATGACGAGCCTCTGAGTCTAAACACCACATCTCCTGCTTTGGCACGTGAGGACTGCCCCTGGGCCGAGGGAGTTAATATGACCGGTTTCTCTGCAAAATATACCGGAAGCTTCATTGCCGATTATACCGGCGATATGGTTTACAGCGTACGCGGAAGTTCACGCTACACATTCAAGGTAAACGGCAAGACCATTGCCGAGAATGCTGGCCAGGGTGGTGGCCGCGGTGGATTCGGCGGCTTTGGCGGATTCGGCCGTGGCGGTGCTCCCGCTACCACATTCAAGGTAGAGAAGGGCAAGACTTACGATATCTCAATCGAGCTCAGCCAGCCCGAGGCACGTTCAGCTTCATTCTCATTCGATATCTACAGCCGCGGTCCGGTGGACTTTGCAAAGGTCGTGGAGAAGGTTTCAAAGGCCGATGTAATTGTAATGGTAAGCGGTATCTCATCGGACATAGAGGGTGAGGGCCACGACCGTTCAACAATCGAGCTCCCCGAGGTTCAGCAGCAGCTGCTTGCAGAGCTTGACGCAACCGGCAAGCCTATCGTGCTGGTAAATGTATCAGGTAGTGCAATCGGATTCGGTAATGTTGAGAACAAGTACGATGCCCTTATCCAGGCTTGGTACGGCGGTCAGGCAACCGGTCAGGCTGTAGCCGATGTACTGTTCGGTGACTACAACCCCGCAGGCCGTCTGCCGGTTACCTTCTACGCATCGACAGACCAGCTGCCCGATTTCCAGGATTACTCAATGAACAACCGCACCTACCGTTACTTCAAGGGTCAGCCTCTCTATGCTTTCGGTTACGGACTGAGCTACACCACTTTCAGCTACGGTGACGCCAAGACCGCAGGCAAGGCACAGAAGATGACTCTGACCGTTCCCGTTACCAATACCGGTAAGAAAGACGGTGACGAGGTTATCCAAGTCTATGTAAAGGCTCTTGACAATGCCGACGCTCCCATCAAGTCTCTGGCAGGATTTGCCCGCGTGAACATTGCTGCCGGTCAGACCCAGACCGTAACGGTTGATATAAATAAGGATGCTTTCAGCTTCTACGATGAGGCAACCGACGGCCTTAAGTTCCGCCCCGGACGCTACCAGATAATGTATGGCGGTTCATCGCTTGACAAGGATCTTAAGAGCATCGAGGTAAAGCTCTAATAAAAATTAGCCTGCAGATTTGCAGGCTAATTTTTTTTACTCAAAGTATTTTAAAAATATAAACGTCTGAAAGACAATCGTTTACATTTTGGCTAATTTATCGCCAGGAAGTGTAAAAATTAGGCTCAACCAATTGATTGTTAGCAAGTTAACACAAAAATTCTATTTCCCGATGCAGAAGTGCTGGAAGATGTTGCCAAGGATCTGGTCGGTGGTGATGTCGCCGGTGATGGTGGAGAGGTGGTGGATGCACTGGCGGATGTCCTGACTCAGGAAATCGCCCGATATGCGGTCCTTGAGGCCCTGGCGGACGCGCCTGATGCACTCCTGAGCCTTGATAAGTGACTCGTAATGACGCATGTTGGTTACAATCACATCCTGCTCACTGATTTCCGGGATAGCGGCGGCCTTGACCAGAAGGTTATTCAACTGCTCAAGTCCATATCCGTATTTGGCCGATATCCACACGTCCGTATCTGTGGGCTGGGGCAGGGCATAGGCATCATCGCATTTGTTGTGGACCTTTATCAGATGCTTTCCTTCTGAAAGCTCGCCTATGGTCTTCTCTGTCTCTGCATCTGCGGGGTGGGCCTCATCGGTCATCCAGAGTATGATGCTTGCCTCACGGGCCTTGCGGTAGGAGCGCTCTATACCCATGGACTCTACGGTATCGGTGGTCTGGCGGATGCCGGCGGTATCTATAAAGCGGAACAGTACTCCACCTATGGTGGTGGTGTCCTCGATGCTGTCGCGGGTGGTGCCCTGGATATCGCTTACCAGCGCGCGGTCATCGTGCAGCAGCTGGTTCAGGAGGGTGCTCTTGCCGGTGTTGGTCTGGCCGATGATTGCTACGGGAACTCCGTTTCTTATGGCATCGCCTGTGCTGAACGACTGGGCCAGACGGGTTATGATATCATCTATCTGAGCGGCCAGTTGCTCCAGCTGTGAGCGGTCGGCAAACTCCACATCCTCCTCGCTGAAATCAAGTTCCAGCTCTATGAGTGATGTGAATTGCAGCAGCTGGTCACGCAGGGAGCGCAGCTCACGGCTGAATCCGCCCTTCATCTGGTTCATGGCCAGACGGTGTGATGCGGCCGATGTGGATGCTATAAGGTCGGCCACAGCCTCGGCCTGGCTCAGGTCCATCTTGCCGTTAAGGAATGCGCGCTGGGTGTATTCGCCGGGCTCTGCCTGACGGCATCCTGCGTCTATGAGCAACTGGCAGACTTTCTGCAGTATGTATGTGGATCCGTGACATGATATCTCGGTGCTGTCCTGTCCGGTAAAGGAGTGGGGGGCACGGAACACGCTCACCAGAACATCATCGATTACAGAACCGGTACTGTCAACTATCTGTCCGTAGCAGAGAGAATAGGGCCGGGCGCTTGCAAGCGGATGTTTTGATGCAGAGCGGAATATGCTGTCGGTCAGGCGTATTGCATCGGGACCCGATACGCGGACCACTCCCAGCGCACCGCCAGGGAGGGTCGCTACTGCACAGATGGTATCGTCAATCTCTGTCACTGTATAATCAGATGCGGTCCAGGATACGAATTATCAGTTCCTTCATCAGAGGCTTGTAGTCTGTGTTCATCTCCTTGGCATAGCGGTTGGCTATTACCATGCAGACTGTCATGGCGCGGTGTCCCAACAATGCGGACAGACCGGCTACGGCCGAGCTCTCCATCTCAAAGTTGGTAATCTTCATGCCCTTGTATTCAAAACTCTCAACCTTGGCGTTCTGATTGGGGTCGGCCAGTGGAGCTCGCAGCACGCGTCCCTGCGGGCCGTAGAATCCGTTGCATGCAATGGTTACTCCGGGCACCATTCTGTCGTCATCTGCCATGATGCGCTTAAGCAGGTCGGGATTGGCATTGGCCACGTAAGGAGCGCCTTTCTTGGTGGACCACTCCATGTGGGCTACGAACGCACGCTCAAACTCCAGGTCACATACCTCATCACGTCCGGCATAGAAATTGAGCAGGCCGTCAAACCCTATGCTCTTGACAGAGCACAGGTAAGTTCCCAGCGGGGTGAAGGGCTGCAGGCCTCCGCATGTGCCTATGCGTACTATATCAAGTGTGCGGTGCACGGGTTTCTCTGTGCGGGTGGCATAGTCTATGTTGGCCAGAGTGTCCAGCTCATTCAATACTATGTCTATGTTGTCACATCCTATTCCGGTGGATTGGATAGTGACGCGTTTTCCCTTGTACAGTCCGGTTGCGGTGCGGAACTCACGGTTGCTCACGGTGCACTCCACGCTGTCCAGCAGGGAGGCAATCAGATCCACGCGGCCGGGATCACCTACCAGGATGACCTTGTCGGCCAGCTGTTCCGGCTTTAGGTGCAGGTGAAAACATGAACCGTCATCATTTATAATCAGCTCGGATGGCGCAAAATAGGTACTCATAGGGCTTATCGGTTTAGGTAGTTGATTTCGGTTGTACGTATGTCGTTCTCCATTTTCCTGACCTGTTGCTCGGCTTTGAGCACTTTATTCTCAAATTCAAGCAACTGTTCTGTCATCATATCTTTCTCCTGACGTGATGCTCCGGCATAATCGTCACGTTGTTTGTTTAATTTAGCCAGATCTGTTTCATATTGATGCTTCAGCTCATTCCAGCGTTGGAATAAATTGGCCGCATCGGCACTTTCAAAGTCGCTTGTCTCATGATAGACCGTAAAATCATCTATTATGAATGAGAATGAGCCGCTTTCATTCTTTTCGGCCAGTTCATATCTGAGCAGCGTCAGGCGCTGACGTGCCGAACGGACCTCGTTCAGGTCAGACTGGGTATCGGAAATGGATGTGATGCGTGCCGCCCTATGTATGGCCAGCGTGTCGCCGTTCTCATAGTTATACTTCTGATTACGCTCCGTGGGAATGAACACGTAAATGCAGACTGTGTCCTCCGGCTGACGGCGGTCAGTGGCAAACCAGCCCAGGTTGTTGGCCTCATCCACTACATAAAGATAGTCATTGGCCTCGGAGTTGAAAGGCATACCAATGTTCTCCGGCTTAAGATAACGGCCGGTGGCCGAGTTGTAACGTGATACAAAAATATCCAGACCGCCCAGAGACTCACTGCCGGTGGCGGCATAATATATGGTTACGCCGTCATTCATCTGGAATGGATAACGCAGGTCTCCGTCAGTGTCAAGGCCGTTTACGGGAGTCTCATCGGTCCAATGGTCAAAACTCTTGAACTTGGTGAACAGGCGGAACCGTCCGTCGGTGTCCTTACGGCTGTAAAGCACGCTCTGTTCCATCTCGGGCAGGAAAACCTCGCCCTGGCTACCGTCATCAAAGAACGCGTCGCTGGGGAACAGCGAGCCTGTGGATTCCCCTATTATATATGTGCTGAACAGATCGTCCTTACTTACCCTGAAACTGTCTATGAAACATACGCGGCTGGTGTTGCGTATCATGCGGAACAGGGCCTTCAGGCTATCGGCCATAATGGTAAAACGCTCCTCCAGTGCCGGGTCGTGCAGTTCCTTGTCGGTGGATATGCCGCTTACAAACTTTTCAAAATTGGTTATGGCTGGCTGGTAATCCTCCTTGTCCAGATAGTATTCGCCCAGTGTGCGGTATGCCTTGTATATCTTTTTGGCAGCCGCTTTCTCCAGATACGGTACGGCCTTTTCACGCTCGCCGGTCTCCATGCAGCATACCCCGTACCAGTAGTTGCGGCTGGCGTCATCGGGTTTCTGCTTAAGGTATTTGAGCATTATGGGCTTGGCCTTCTCATAGTTACCCTGCGAAAAGTATGTGCGGCCCTGCTGGAGAGTCTGCGATGATACCCCCAGGCTTACCAGAAGCAATAATATGGTGATTCTGATGTATTTCATACAGGCAAAGATATATAATTATTTGCTACTTTTGCACCGCATTTTATAATAGAGACAAATATGAAAGGATTTGCAACCGTATTGCTGTTGGTGACTTCAAACATTTTCATGACTTTTGCATGGTACGGCAACCTCAAGCTTCAGGAGATGAAAATAACTACAGACTGGCCGCTAATCCTTGTTATCCTGGCATCATGGGGATTGGCTTTGTTTGAGTATTGCTTTATGATTCCGGCCAACCGGATTGGATCCGATATAAACGGTGGCCCCTTCAACCTGGTCCAGCTCAAGGTCATTCAGGAGTGCATTTCGCTTATAGTATTCTCGCTTATCCTGGCCTTCTGTTTCAAAACCCAGTCGCTGCACTGGAACCATCTGGTCTCATTCGTGTTACTGGTTATTGCTGTTTTCTTTGCTTTTTTGAAATAGGATGTCCAAACCGTCCCGTTAGCAACCCCCTTGTCATAGCTTACCCATATCTTAGCTTCGTTTTTGGCACGCTCTAGCCTCGCTCTAGCCATACTCATTGACTATGGCTGGACTATGGCTAAGAGGAGCCTAGACTATGGCTAAAAGCTAAACAGATTCTCCGTCCTGATTAAAAAAATGTTATTTATCTTAACGAACCAAAGCCTTGACCACTGTACCGTCCTTGCGCTTTATCAGATGCAGGCCCGGAGTGTTTGGCTGAATTATTTGTCCATCTATTCCGTAGTGGATGGATCCGTCTGATAACAGGTCAGGATCAGATGCCTCATTGTCTTTATTTCCGGCCATAATCACCTCAAGGTCGGTCCTGCAACCAATGAAAGCAGTCTCATCAATTACGGGATTACCTTCAATCACCACTCGCTTCAGGCTAGTGCAATAGGCAAACGCATACTGGTCTATCAGTTCCACTCCTGCGGGAATCGTAATCTCGGTAAGGCCCGTACATTCCGCAAAACCGGCATAGCCTATTTGTTTCACGCTCTGCGGTATGGTTACGGACTCAAGCTCATTACAACCTTGGAAGGCAAGATAGTTGATACCAGTTACTGTATATACTGTGTCATAGACTGATACAGATTCCGGAATCACTATATTGCCGCGATAAGATGTATAATCCAATGCGCTGGCAGTAGTAGTTTGCGGTGTGCTTCTGGTTTGTGTTCGTGGTTGATGCCCTGCAGAAGCAGGGTCACGCGGGGTGAGAGGTCCGTCGCCATTATAACCGTTATTGCCATTAGCACTTCTTGCCGCAACATAAATCCCGTCATCATGGAAAGTGTAATATATGGAATCATTTTCAAAATCAGCCTCGTATACGTAGTAAAAATATGTGCAAATATTATTGAAACGGGACCATACATCCGAAGTTGAATACGCATCATAGTAACCAGCAGGTACGGAAAGCACAGCATGCTCATAAGTATATTCGGTAAAAAAAGCCCCGAAGGGGTGATAATCATCATATGTACTACAAATCATTTTGGGTGGAGTTTGGCTTTTAAGGACTATTGAATCTATTCTGTCACAATCAGCAAAAGCCTCATCATAAATATCAGGACTACCTTCTATCACCACTTTCTTAAGATATGTACAGTAATTGAATGCGTTCTCACCGATACTGGTTACAGAGGCAGGTATAGTAATGTCATTAAGACCTGTACAAGCGAAAGCGTATGGACCTATAGATTTCACATTATCATCTATCACCACATCTTTAAGATTTGACAAACCGGCAAACCATGATGGTCCTATCTCATTGCAATAGATTTTGACACTTGACACCCCGATATCACCCTGAAAAGCGCACTCGTCTATTGAAATCACTGATGCAGGGATGGTTATACTCGTCAACTTGGGACATCCAGCAAAAGCCCATCCGCCAATTGTAGTTATGGAATCAGATAGAGTGACATTTGTCAAGTTTTGACATATATAAAACGCACATAAGCCTATGGATTTCACGGAACTGGGGATTACTACATCTGTCAGATTATCACAGGAGCAAAATGCGTCATTGCCTATTGAAGTAACAGAATTGGGAATAACGACACCTTTCAGACTCTTACAGCCATTGAACGCACTATTGCCTATGGTTTTCACGGAACTGGGGATTACCACATTTGTCAGATTCTCACAATAATAAAACGCTTCATTGCTTATTGAAGTCATGGTGTTTGGAAGAATTATGCTCTTTAGTCCAGGACAAAAATAAAATACCCCATCTTCTAACGATGTGACAGGATACACAGTTCCTTGATAAGAAACATTGGCAGGAATAACCAATCTTCCGGATTCCACCATATAGCTATAACTATAACTGACTGCAAGCTCCGTTTTATTGTTGGTCCATGAATAGTATATGGCTATTCCATCTTCATTTGGCACCACAATATCATAAGCAAATGATGTGGTGGAGGTCATCCCTGCAAGAAATGTCAGGAACGCTATTAGAGTTTTGCTTCTTTTCATTTTCATATAAATGCAAATCTATTGTTTTCTCTCACTTTTCCGTGTGCTATTTTGTGCTAATTGCTCCCGGCGCTCCGTTTTAACACAAATTAATGCGCCTAAGGTGGAAATAGCACAAAAAAGCACACGGCAACTGCGATGATTGTAATAATTTTGAAAGTATAAGTATAGTATTGTTGTTTCAATGAATAGAACAAATAGCACATTTATATGGATAAAAAGATAACGGCATTAATAATCAGTTTGATAATGGGATTGGGCGTTTACGCTCAAACCACTCCTGAAATAATTGAATTCTCCCTTCCTGATCCAATGTATTGGATTAAAATGTCATCGGACGGAAAATATCTCTTAGCCTGTACTGACCTTGATGAAAAGTATGACAAGGTTGTAGTGTATCGTATATCTGATGGACAGAAGAGTCATGAACTGAAGTTAGACAGAAGAGGAAAAGCTGATTTTGCCGATAATACGCTTTTTGAAGTGGTTCCAGGATACATCAATGTATATGATATACCAACTGGAAATAAAATACTGTCTTTGGGCAAAGAGCCGCTTCTATACACTACACACCGAGGTGTACAGCAAACTATAATTGAATCTGACAGTTATGTCCAGCTCATGGGACATAATAATGAAAACATGATGGTTACCGGAAATGGATATTATCGAGGCTTTTCATTTAAGGATGGTTCAACATTGTGGGATAATGCAATAAAGCCGGGCAGCAGGATTGGGATAATTGAGAATATTGATGACATTCATATCATATTGCAAATAGATAAAAACCTTTATCTGTTGAATACCCAGACCGGCAAGACCGTGTTGATGCAGAATGTATCAAAACTTAGTTCTCAGGTCCTGTTATGTAATGAGCATTACTATCTGGCAGATTACAGGAACCTGTTATGCTTTGACAAGAACATGAATCCTGTCTGGACAACGCCGCTAAAAAAGAACGAGATGGCCAGGTCTCATTTGTATATGCTTGGCGATACGCTCGTGTTGATTAACACCGGTAATCTCAATGATACTCAGTTAAAGACTAAGGGCTTGCCTTTTGTCGCTACATATAATGCCGCCGATGGAACATTATTGCATAAGACTAAATTGTCTAAAAAGAAGGAATCTTTCTATCAATTGTGGGCAACCGACGGTATGGCGATAGCCCGTTCCAACAAACATCTGGTAAAAGTGGACCTGGCAAATGGAGAGACATCATTTATGCAGTATAAGCCATTGGATATAGATCAGATAGCTAAGCTGTCCTGGGGCGAATATTATATATTTGGAAAAGATGGATTTGAACAGATAGGTATGGGATACGATGGTGTCATTACCAGACAGTTCACAGCATACAGATTATCTGAATCGGCAGAACCGGAACTGGTATCCGGCGAAAGCAATCCATTATACGTAGGATACGGCGCTCTGGAAAATGGATTACTCTGTTTGACCAATCCTGCAATGGATATCTGGATTGTCACTCCAGAAGGAAAGTTTGTATATAATTTCACTTCATCTCTATCATCAACCTGCCAGATAGACGGATTGGAAGGCAACTCTATTTTGTTTCACACCCCAAACGGAAAGTATAAAGTTGCCGTTTTTAATGCGCCTGAGGCGGAAATAGCACAAAAAAGCACACGGCAACAGCGATGATTGTAATAGATTTGTGCAACAATTGGATATTTTTGTGGTAACAATACAAATCATATAAATATGAAAAGTTCAGTTTCAGTAATTGCAATTGCAGCGGTGTGGGCTATGGTTTCATGCTCTCCGAGGGTTACATCAAACATAATTCGTACATTCTCGCCGCAGGAGTCTATTGACGATGTGGTTTTACTTAAGGAGAATGCGCAGCTTCCGGCCGATGCCAGCTGGATGGGCGGTATTGATGTAAGCGGAAAGGCCAACTATGATAAGATGGCCGAGATGACACGCTTCAAGGCATGGGAATCTGGCGGCAAGTACGTAAAGATAAACAGCTATGCCAGTGAAGGCGCGCGGTCTGACATTCATGTTATGCATTCGGATGTTTACACGGTGGACACCGTGAAATCTGTACCTGAAAGCATAGTCAAAATTGAAAGAGGTAACAATGTTGGCTCCGGATATCCGAATGATTCACGTGTCAGTCCGGTTCAGGCCACTACGCCACAAGGCACTATGCGCGTTGAACCTACAGTCATGGAACTTATGGGCCCCCACAGTATAAGAGTATTTGCCGGGTATGGACGCAGATTGAACAAGGTGGATCCCAGCCTCTCTTTATATGAGAAAGAGCACGTGAAAAGACTTATGAACGGTGTATTGCTTGGAGGCGAATATGTCTATTTCTTTAATCTTGTAAAAGGAAGCGGCGTAGGCTTTAGATACCAGATTTTGCACGGCAGTTCATCCGACCCCGCAACAGTTACATTCACGGATGGCTCCAAAACAGAAGGCGTCCTGACCGAGAAGGTTAACATCAGTTTCTTAGGCCCGTTGTATTCCGGCCGACTTGTTTCAAAGAACGGCAAGCACCTGTTTCAGGACAGCTTTGGTCTGGGATTGATATTATACAAAGATAATGCGACAATAAGTGACATGAAAACCATCATAACCGGCAGGAACTTAGGGTGGACATGTAATCTAAGCTATTCTTATATGTTCACCGACAATCTGTGGCTGGGTGCTGATATCTCATACACCTCGGGCATGCTTAAGAGATGGACCGTTACTTATGGGGACAGGACCGAAACAACAGACCTGGACAAGAGTCATTATGAAGGCCTGGTGCATCTGGGAATCTGCGCCCAACTGGTCTATACATTCTGAGATACTGACTGACAGCTGTCCGGATTACAGATAGTAGATTATTGCAGTTGAAAAGCTGTTCAGGTCAAAGTCAAATGCATGCACCGGATTGGAAGCGCTTTTTGCGGTAGTATGCAGATATGTTATGCCTCCCATGCTGAAACGCACCGCAAAAGGAGTATCCTTAGACTTGAATTCAAAGCTCAACAGGTTAAGTCCTGCCCCTATTGAATTGGTCTTTTCGCCTGTATACCATTGGTGGTATCCTTCAACATATTGGGATGGTTCAACATTAGTAAACCCTATAGACAGTTTCGGAACATAGTATAGACGTGGTATCACTAACTTATGATAACCCAACGTGACCTCAGCGCCCAGCATCTTCTCCTTGGTATCAGGCATTGAAGATATATTCTTGTAATTATTGTTTTTGGTTCCTATTACAAAGCCCACATCCACACTTATACCCTGCCCGTCATTATTAGGGCAGACTATATAACCCAATCCCATGCTTGCACCAATGGAAAGCTCGTTCTGTGACACTTTAGTTTGTTTTGCGGATACGGACTTTGTTGACACCGTCGTATAACGGAACAAGCCATCGACAAAGGCATATGGTCCCGAACTCTGAGCTTTAGCACTAAGACTAATAAGAACACACAACACCATTAAAACCGGCAGATAACACTTCTTTTTCATATAATCAAAATTAAGGTTTAAAAACAGGACGAACATTGTAGCAATAAGTCCTGGAGGCTCCGGCAAGCAACTCCCAAACATCACTTCTCACTGAATATGCAGAGAGCGGAAAATATACGGTATTAAGAGTTCTGGTCCAGAAATATGCCTGTTCCCAATCCAAATACCTTCCACCTGAATACCACCCGGCTATTGGGATTGTTATGTAGTTACCATTAATTTTACTGGTAAACCGCACAACCTTTTGGCCGTCAATTGTCAACACCCTGCTGCTGCAATTATCATTCAGCTCTTCAATATCGCTTTTATCGGGTATATGCCAGGGAGCGCCCCATTTTACTGTAGCCACATCATCCTCTGGCTCAAGGACAAGCTTCCCATCCGTTTCATTGTATTTTGAATATTTGACAGTGGTGTTTACAAAATCAATATCCTTAACTTTCAAACCCTCAATAGTCAATTCTTCTATCTCGCCCCAACAATAGTAGCCACCGGCTTCCAATGGAGAGTGTGCCCCCACATTGCAGTTGGCCCACATGACAGATAATCCCAAATCAACGTATTGCATTCCGTTAACTTCATCCAGAGCTGGTGTAGAAGCCTTGATGACATTGCCATAATAAGCCAAAGAGTCATACTTCAAAGAGAGACGTACCCTGCAGTAATAGTCACATAAAGGCTTAAGGGATTTCATTTCAAGCTTGCATTCCAATTCGTAGCTATTAAAAGGCATAACCCTAACGTTATCTGAGAATGTGTCATCTTCAGAAAACTCAAGATCGCAATCATATTCGTTGATACCGGCATTTATCATATCACTATAGTCACATTCTACCCCTATATTTATATTCATAGGTCCCAAATCCATAATAGAAACATGCACATAGTCATTTACATCCAACGACGGCATAGTGAAAGAAACCACATTCCCTTCATTAACCACATGAGTAAACCTGTTGAGATATTTGTTTCCGTAACGGTCGCCATAAAATGACTGTGGCCCCAGACTCAAATCATCAACCAATATCAACAACGGACGTACATAATATGTTGTATCAGGTAGCAACTTGCCTACATGCCCCAGTACAGTGAAATCATCGTCATAAGAGCGGCCAATCATGAGCTTTGTAGATGAGCGGAAAAGGCTGTCTGTAGAGAACTCTATCCCACATTCATAGTTTTTCAGGTTATTTTCATACATTTCCCTGGTAGGCCAGATTTTACATGTAAAGTAACAAGCATTTACCCCATCAATACTATAAGACAGCAGTTCCGCTTTTGGCTCCTCGTAAAAGAAACCATTCTTTTCATCATCGCAGGAATTCAGGCATAAACTGCCAACAAAACCTGCCCAAAGGACTAGAAATTGTAATCTTTTCATTCCCGTTAAATTAAGTTCGGCAAAGTAGCCATTGCAAATCTATTACAATCATTACTGTTGCCGTGTGCTTTTTTGTGCTATTTCCACCCCAGGCGCATTAATTTGTGTTAAAACGGGGCGCCGGGAGCAAATAGCACAAAATAGCACATGGAATAGAGTGAAAGAAACATAACTTTACAATCTATTAAACACCTAAAATGTATATGAAGAACCATTTCAGATTTATAGTCCAATTGCTGGCATTATTCCTGTCGGTAAGCGTGTATGCTAAAGATGTTATATCTGAAGAGTACAACGGAAAAAGATATGATTTTGGCTATGTGTATGATTTTCAGGTTGACAGCATATTCTATATAATTTCCGAAGAGGGAGGCGTTTACGTTTCTCCAGAAAAATGTTTGTTTACCATTGATAATCCAGAACCCGAAGTTATTAATAGTTATCACGGAGTGGTAAATATTCCCGAAACAGTAATGTATGATGGAAAATTGTATGATGTTAACGGAATATTTATTGCAGCTTTTAAAGGATGCTGCAACTTGGATTCTGTTATTATGCCAAACTCTCTGGATGCAATAGAAAAATATGCTTTCTATGGCTGTACAAATCTGACTGGAATATGCTTTCCCGAAGAAATCAAATGGATAGGAGGTTATGCTTTTTACGGATGTACCAAACTAAAAAAAGCTGAACTTCCTATAGGCCTGTTTATGTTGGAGCAAGGCGCGTTCAATGGATGTATTAATTTACAATATGTCATTATTCCTAAAGGAATTACCTTGATGAGTGGAGATGTTTTCTCTGGTTGTGAACAATTGGAAAAAATCATCATTATGTCAAGTACACCTATAAGGATCATGAATAACGGAACTGGCATTTATTATGAACATATTCATTTTAAAGGTGTAAGCAGAACAAATTGTACAATATATGTTCCTGAAAATAGTATAGCTGAATATAAAAATGCAGATGTCTGGAATACGTTTCAAAATATTGAGCCAATTCCCGGACTTTATACTGAAGGAAATATCAATTACGTTATAAACTCAACAACAGAAAAGACCGTAAGTATAGTTGATGCAAAATGTAGTGGTGATTTTATTGTACCATCTTCTGTATTGATAGATGGAGAGAAATATACCGTAAACAGAATTGATGATTATGCTTTCTATGGCAATGAAAGCCTGTATTCGGTGTCTTTCCCTGAATGTCTTACTTCTATTGGTAAATATGCATTTGGTTGCTGCGTATCAATTGCAGAAATAATCATTCCTGATAACATTGAATATGTGGATAACTTCTCTTTCTATAACTGCAGAGATCTAAAGAAAATAGTGATTAAAGGCAACACTCAACTATATGAATCCGCTTTTGCATGGTGTTACGACATCGATTCAATAATCATTGAAAGCAAAATACCACCAACATTAAGAAACAATTACGATCCGTGGTATATTTCAGATGGTCCATTTGACGAAGAAACTTATGAGAATGCAATCGTTTGCATACCCGACGGGACTTTTTATGTGTATGCAGCTTCAGATACATGGTCTCGTTTCAGTTCATTCTACTCATACTTTGACGAAGGCTATCAGGCAGATATTGATAATGACACTATATACTATACTTATCAAGATGACGGAGTTTTTGTGGGAGCAAGGGTTGTAAGACGTAGCTGTTTTAGCGGCAAAAACAGTTTGGACGGACCTCTTACTCCACGTGATCCCACTGTCGGTGGGCTGCAACCACGTATTCCAAAAAGGAGTAGTTCACAAGGAACAGCAAGCGATTCAGTGGTATTTACGCCTTATCGCGGCAATGTGGTGATTCCGGAAACCATTTCGGTTAATAACAGAACATATCCAGTTACAGGAATAAGTTACCTTGCATTTGTGGGAAGCAAAGAACTTGAGTCAGTAATTCTTCCCGAGTGTGTTAAACGTATTGGCTATGCCAGTTTTGCAGGTTGTAGCGGTTTGAAGAATTTGACTCTTCCATCCGGTATTACGGAAATTCCTGAAGCTATGTTCTATTGTTGCTCCTCATTTGACAGCATGAAGATTCCAGATGTGGTACGCACAATAGGCAATAGCGCATTCTGTGGATGTACAGGTCTTACCGAGATTACGATTCCCACAGGAGTGGAACTGATAGACCAGTATGCGTTTGCCTATTGCACCAGCTTGAAGCGAGTGGTGATTGAAGGTAATCCCGTAATTGATGAAACTGCTTTCGTTGGTTGCGGCACATACTTAGAGGTTATTTATACTGTGGTTGAACCCCATAAAGCAGTGGATCCGGATTCAGCTGGAGCAGGGTCAATCCACTACGGAATAGATGGACGCAAGATTCAATCAGACACTCCGGGCCTGCATCTGATAAAGCGTAGGGACGGTACTGTGGTCAAAACTTGGGTTCACTGAGATAAATATCACAATATAGCACACATGTTGATGATGCGTAAAAGGTTACACTTTGTATTGTTGTGGCTGACAGCTTTGGCGGCCTTATCGTCGTGCGGTGGGCAGAAGCGTGAGCTTGCACAGGTGGAAAGGCTACTTGAGACCAATCCCGCGCAGGCTGATTCGCTGCTCGGCACCATAGGTGTGCCCGATGGAAAGCGTATGCAGGCCTTGTTTGCTGTACTGCGCACACAAGCTGACTACAAGAATTACAAGGACATAACTGATGACGCCTTGATAACTGACGCCTGCAACTATTACGGTACCCGCAAGAAAAGCTATCATGCAGCTATGGCCTGGTACAGTCGCGGATGCGTGCTTTCACTTACCGATGATGACCTGGGGGCCATAAAATCATATCTTACTGCCCGCGACCTGTTTCCTGATACGCTTAGCCGCTATTACGTGATATGTGAGCACAATCTGGGCAAGCAGTATATGGCCAGGCATCTTTATGCCGAGGCTATGTATATGCTTGAGCTGAGCCTTAAGAATGCGCAAACCATAGGCGATGATGTTACTGCAGCTTACTCCAGATACAATATTGCGCTGATAGACCTGTATGAGAAACGCTTCCAGAAGGCCGAATCGGCTTTCCTTAAACTTGCGTCCAATCCTTACCTGCCTGAACTGTTGCGTACCGAGACTAATCTGCAGCTCTCCAAGATACAGCTGCACCAGCATAAAGACACAGAAAAGGCGCTACAGTATATAAACCGCTATATAAACGGGGTGGGGTTCCCATCGGGGGCCGGTTACAGCATCAAGGCCGATGCCTTCTATACGGCCGGTATGTATGATTCGGCTTATCATTATTACTTGAAATCACTTGAATGTAATACTGAGTTGAGTACGGAAAGCAACAATTACAGCCGTCTGCCGGAACTGTCACTCATGTTAGGCCATGAGGACAGCGCTATCTATTACATGGACAAATATAAAGAATGTCTTGAGCGGCAGCATGAACGTTATAACCAGAATACCATAACCGCACTACAACTCAGGCATAATCTTGAAAAGACTGAGATGGTTCGCAAGGAGGAAAAGAAACGCTATCTCATACTTACAGTTTCAATGATAGCGGTAGCATTGTTGGTTCTCTCACTGCTTTACCAATATCAGGAAAACCGTAGGCGCAGGCGTTATGAACAGCTGTGTGATTCGCTTATACGCAGGCAGATAGCTAATAAGATTCCGGAAGACTCACTTGAGGATACGCTGGCATCATCGCATCAACTCTTTATGGGTAGCGTAGGATATACCATGCTGCAGGAACTGTCAGTCGCTGACCGTGTGCCTGAGTCTTCAGAGCTGTCGGTTATAAGGCACAACACAGAACTCTATTTTGAAAAGCCTATGGCCATAATGAAGGCCGTAGTCCCATCATTGTCCCAAACCGAGGTCATGTACTGCATATACCGCTATTTGGGCGTGAACTGGCGTCTGTGTATGGAGCTTGTAAACAGATCGCCAAGCTACTCCGGTCGCCTGAAACAGTATATCCTTAAAAAGATACCTCAGGATTGGGTCAAACTGCTGTTCCAGAACTAAAAGTTGCTGTCTGATCAGGATCCGATAAAGTTTTCTACGTATATTTGAACTAAATAAAAACAATACTGATATGCCACTTCACAGAAAACTGCTTATGCTTGCAATACTTGCTGCCGTTATTCCCTACTGGTTACAGGCGCAGGAGAAGCAGCGCAAGTTTGAAATCAATGTTGGAATCTCCACACCTGGAATGACAGAAATGCAAGATTCTGAATTGTCTGGTCTTGGTTTTGAGCATTTTGATGATTATCGTTATTATTATGACAGGCCGTTGAGCGATTTGGATAAAGAATCATATAAATCAACATTGTATCCATGTCTTTCGATTGAAACTGCCTATAAACTGGCTGATTCAGGTTTCTTTAAACGTTTGGATCTGGTAGGATTTGTAGGTTTGCATAATGTATTTTATGAAGATTTTGACATGGTAAATAATATCAACAGCAAAGAAACAGCGACAAAACTTGATATTCTGGTAGGATTCAGATATAACATTGTAAAGAAGACCTATTTCAATATGTACTCTCAATTTCTGGCAGGAGGTGCTGTTGGCGCCAAATCGGGTTACTGGAAAATGATGTCCGAAAAATGGTCTGAAGGAGGTAGCCCTACAATGCAGTTCACGTTTCTTGGCTTTAATGTAAAACTGGGACGCAGGGAAAGCAGGCTGGGAGCAATGGTTGAACTAGGATTTGGATCTGAATATGCAGTAAGTAATTTATTTATAATTCCAGGTGTCAGGACAGGTTTAAGCTATAAATTCTGATTGTTATGAAAAAGATTGCTTTATATACTTTGTTGCTTATTACAGCAGGTTTTGTGTCCTGTAAAGGAAAAGAATGGGATACTGAGCAGGAATTGAAGGAGCTGACATTCAGTTGGTTATACTTTGTAGAAGATGTTATGTCTTATTCGGTGGATTTGGATGATACCTTGACATATAAGAATGACAAGATACATATCATAGCAAAATCAAGACTGACAGATTCGTTGTTTGTGGAGTTCAAATATGACGTAAACGAGCCAACGTCAGATTCTTTAAGTGTGACTTCTACTATGACACAGATAGGAGACTCCATTATTGTCAGGACTGATGGTTACAGATATTCCAAGAATTTTTGGGTACACCTTTTTACGGTTGATGCAGGTATCATCAACTATGAAGGCAAGTTTCATGTTGACTTTTATGAAATAGGTAAAACGACTCCATGGGCATGGACAGAGGTTTCATACCACAAAGACAATAAAAAATACTCCTTATATAAAAACGGAATAGCAGATAAAGTTGTTATAGGTTGGTATTAAATATTGGGCTTTAGGATAAGAAGAGGCCGACTAAAATTTTTTTAGTCGGCCTCTTCTTACAATTCTCAATTCTCAATTCTCAATTTTCAATTCTCACTTTGAGAGCTCTGCGTGCATGGAAGCGGCAGCCTTGCGGCCGTCACCCATAGCAAGGATTACGGTAGCGCCTCCGCGGACAATATCACCACCTGCAAAGATTGTAGGTATTGATGACTGCATGTTGTCGTTTACGGCGATGGTGTTCTTGCGGCCCAGCTCCAGTCCTTCGATTGACTTGGGAACGATGGGGTTGGGGGATACGCCTACTGCTACTATTACCATATCTACATCGATTGTGATGGTCTCACCTGTTGGAACGGGGCTGCGGCGGCCGCTTGCATCGGGCTCACCAAGCTCCATCTTTTCCAGGACAGCCTGCTTTACGCGACCGTTCTCATCGCCGATATAGCGGATGGGGTTGTGCAGGGTCATGAACTCTACACCCTCCTCCTTGGCGTGCTTGACCTCCTCCAGACGGGCGGGCATCTCCTCCTCACTGCGGCGGTAAACTATCATGGCGCGCTCGGCACCCAGACGCAGGGCGGTGCGGACAGAGTCCATAGCGGTGTTACCGCCACCAACTATCATCATCTTCTTGCCGAATGTTACGGGGGTATCGGACTCCTGGCTGGCGGCATCCATCAGGTTGACGCGGGTCAGATACTCGTTTGATGACATTATATTGATAAGGTTCTCACCCTCAATGTTCATGAAGTTGGGCAGACCGGCACCTGAACCTACGAATATGCCCTTGTAACCTTCAGCCTCGAGCTCGCTTACCTTTATGGTCTTACCTACGATGCAGTCCTTTACGAACTTGACACCCATCTTCTGCAGGTTCTCAATCTCCACATCAACAATCTTGTTGGGCAGACGGAACTCGGGGATACCATACTTGAGCACACCGCCAATCTCGTGCAGGGCCTCGAACACGGTTACATCATAACCAAGCTTGGCCATATCGCCTGCAAATGACAGACCTGAAGGACCTGAGCCGATGACAGCTATCTTCTTGCCGTTGGGTGCTGCAACCTCAGGTACCGATATATTGCCGCTCTCGCGCTCGTAATCGGCAGCAAAACGCTCCAGGTAACCGATGGCAACCGGTTTCTTACCCATCTTGAGGTGTATGCACTTGCTCTCACACTGCTTCTCCTGCGGGCAGACGCGGCCGCAGACGGCGGGTAGGGCGCTGGTATGCTTTAGCACCTTGGCGGCGGCCAGATAGTTGCCGCGCTCTATATTCTTGATGAAAGAAGGAATCTCGATGTTTACGGGGCAGCCTTCCATGCAGGACGGGTTTGCGCAGTCAAGGCAGCGCTTGGCCTCCAGCAGGGCCTGCTCTTCAGTGAGCCCCTGGTTAACCTCCTCGCGGCGGCTGTGACGACGGTAGTCAGGTGCCAGCTCGTTCATTACGCAGCGCTCTATTGCTGTGCGGTCCTTGGGTTTCATTGTGCCGCGCAGATCGACTCTCCACTGGGCGTTGCGGTCAGTCAGAACCTCAATGGGCTCTACCTCTGCCTTAGCCTTGCTGCCACAGCCGCAAGCTGCTTTTTCATCAGCAGGAGCGGCAGCAGCAACTGATTCCTCAAGTTTCTTCATCTCCTCACGCTCAATATCCCTGAATGCGCCCATACGCTTCATCATGCCGTCCCAGTCAACTTCGTGACCGTCAAATTCCGGACCATCCACGCATACGAACTTGGTCTTGCCGCCTACGCTTACACGGCAGGCACCGCACATACCGGTACCGTCCACCATTATGGTGTTGAGTGATACATCGGTAGAGATGTTGTATTTCTGAGTGAGCAGGCAGCAGAACTTCATCATGATGGCGGGGCCTATGGCAAAGCACTTGTCAACCTTCTCGCGGTTTATTACCTGTTCCATACCTACGGTTACGACACCCTTGTTGCCGTATGATCCGTCATCGGTCATGATGATGGTCTCATCGGCATACTTGCGTACCTCATCCTCAAGTATAATGAGCTCCTTGGTGCGGCCTGCAAGAACTGCTATCACCTTGTTGCCGGCCTCTTTCAGGGCCTTGATGATGGGGAGCATGGGGGCTGTGCCTACACCGCCGCCGGCGCACAGAACTGTACCGAAGTTTTCAATATGGGTGGCCTGGCCCAAAGGACCTACCACATCAGTGATCATATCACCAACTTCAAGTTTGCAGAGACGGTTGGTTGACAGGCCTATGCGCTGTACTACCAATGTGATGGTGCCGCGCTTTACGTCGGAGTCAGCAATTGTAAGCGGAATACGTTCGCCTTTCTCTCCAATCCTGATGATTACGAAGTGGCCTGCCCTGCGTGATTTTGCTATGAGCGGAGCCTCGACCTCGAACTTGAATACATTCTCTGAAAACTGTTGTTTGGATACAATCCTGTTCATATCTAAGTATTTTTCTGTACAATCCTGTTTTTTGTCGGGCAAAGTTACCAATTAAAGTTTTTTGTCTTTATATTTGTGTTTACTAATTTTAATAAAGGACTGAGATTTTGCATTTATTTGCAGAAATATCGGATAACAAATAAGTATTTATACATAATAATGAGCTATCTGCGTTTTGAAAAGACCCTGATGACCAATCTGGAAGAGACGCTTCCCAGAGAGATTCTGCGTACTAACCGTTCAGGGGCATATCACTGCACTACCATTGTGGATTGCAACACCCGTAAGTACCACGGCCTGCTTGTGGTGCCGCTGCCTGAGCTGGACGATGAAAACCATGTCCTGCTGTCTTCTCTGGACGAAACGGTCATACAGCACGGGGCAGAGTTCAACCTGGGCCTGCACCAGTACTGGGGGTATAATTTCAGCCCCAAGGGTCATAAGTACATACGTGAGTTCAACTGCGACAAGGTACCTACTACCATATATCGCGTAGGTGGTGTGCTGCTCAAGAAAGAGAAGTTGTTTGAGCATAATGAAAACCGCATACTTATACGATATACACTTATGGACTGCCATTCGGAGACTACTCTGCGTTTTCAGCCGTTCCTGGCGTTCCGCAGCGTGCGGCAGTTCACGCATGAGAACAGCAACGCCCGCCGGGACTATGAAATGGTGGAGAACGGAATTAAGACCTCCATGTATCCCGGATACCCGGAGCTGTACATGCAGTTCAGTAAGGAGAATGAGTTTGTTTTCCGTCCTGACTGGTACCGCAAGTTCGAGTATTCCAAGGAGCTTGAGCGCGGATATGAGTTCAATGAGGACCTCTACGTGCCCGGCTATTTTGAAATGCCTATAAAGAAAGGTGAGAGCATTGTGTTCTCGGCCGGTCTGTCAGAGGTAAAGACCAAGGGCCTGAAACGTACCTTTACGGTCGAGGCCAATGAGCGTACCCCGCGTGACAATTTCTATCACTGCCTCAAGAACGCTGCACACCAGTTCCACAACAAGGTGGGCGGTCACCATTATGTGTTGGCCGGTTATCCGTGGTTCAAGTGCCGTGCACGTGACATGTTCATTTCGCTGCCGGGACTTACGCTGTCCCTGAAAGAAGTTAGTGAGTTTGAGAGTGTGATGAATACCGCACAGGAGGCCATACGTGACTTTATCAAAGGTGTGCCCAGTAAGCTCCAGATCTATGAGATAGAGCATCCTGATGTGCTGCTGTGGGCTGTATGGGCTATACAGCAGTATGCCAAATATACATCGAGAGAGCAGGCATGGAACAAGTACGGAAAGCTGCTTACGGAGATAATGGATTTCCTGCGTCATAACCGTCACTACAATTTCTTCCTGCACAGCAACGGACTGGTGCATATCAACGGCAAGGAGAAAGCCTCCACATGGATGAACTCCACCGCAAACGGTGTGCCGGTGATTCCGCGTACCGGCTATGTGGTAGAGATAAACGCTTTGTGGTACAACGCACTTATGTTTGTGGCGGACCTGACGCGGGAATTCGGCAAGCCTGATTATTCAAAACGTCTGGAGACGCTGGCTGCAAATACCGGCAAGGCTTTCGTAAAGACCTTCCTGAACCAGTACGGATATCTGTTTGATTATGTCGATAAGGATGCGCCCGACTGGAGCGTGCGTCCCAACCAGATATTCGCTGTCGCGCTGGATTACTCTCCGCTTGATCTGAAGCAGCAGAAGGCTGTTGTGGATATTGTAACCAAGGAACTTCTTACTCCCAAGGGCCTGCGTTCACTAAGCCCCAAGAGCATGGGCTACAATCCCAACTACGTGGGTCCGCAGCGTGAGCGTGACTATGCCTATCATCAGGGTACAGCATGGCCTTGGCTGGCTGGATTCTACTTTGAGGCTTACCTTAAGGTGTTCAAGATGAGTGGCCTTTCATTCGTGGAGCGTCAGATGATAGGATATGAGGATGAGATGACATCGCACTGCATCGGCTCGCTTCCTGAACTGTTTGACGGCAATCCTCCGTTCAAGGGGCGTGGAGCCGTATCATTCGCAATGAATGTTGCGGAGATACTGAGAACCATCAAGATGATTAATGAATTTCAATAAATAGATATGCGAGTACTGATGTTCGGCTGGGAGTTCCCGCCCCATATCCTGGGCGGATTGGGAACAGCCAGCTTCGGATTGACAAGAGGACTGGCCAACCAGGGGAATGTGGATATAACTTTCTGCCTGCCCAAGCCGTGGGGCGATGAGGATCAGAGCTTCATGAAGATTGTGGGTATGAATACGGTTCCCGTGGTATGGCGCAACCCTGACAACAGTGTGCTTAAGGAGCGTTATCCGTGGATGGACAGTGAGGACTATTACCGTTTCCGTGACCATATATACTCCGATTTCAGCAATCTCTACACGAATGACCTGGGTTGCATAGAGTTTTCGGGACGTTATCCCGATAACCTTCACGAGGAGATAAACAACTATTCAATAGTGGCCGGCGTGGTGGCGCGGACCAAGGAGTTTGACATTATCCACTCGCATGACTGGCTCACTTATCCTGCCGGCATTCATGCCAAGCAGGTGAGCGGCAAGCCTTTGGTGATTCATGTTCATGCAACGGACTTTGACCGTAGCCGCGGCAACGTGAATCCCACCGTATATGCCATAGAGAAGAACGGTATGGATTATGCCGACCACATCATGTGCGTGAGTGAGCTTACCCGCCAGACTGTCATCAACAAATATCATCAGGACCCGCGCAAGGTATCGACCATGCATAATGCCGTTGAACCGCTGCCGCAGGAGATTCAGGATATTGTCCCGCAAAAGAAACCGCATGAGAAGGTGGTCACTTTCCTGGGTCGTATCACCATGCAGAAAGGTCCGGAGTATTTTGTCGAGGCCGCTGCATTGGTGCTTAAGCGCACCCATGACATCAGGTTCTGCATGGCAGGAAGCGGCGATATGATGAACGCCATGATAACGATGGCTGCTGACCGCGGCATTGCCGACCGTTTCCATTTCCCGGGATTCATGAAAGGCAAGCAGGTGTATGAGTGCCTCAAGGCCAGCGATGTCTATATCATGCCTTCTGTATCGGAACCCTTCGGAATTTCACCTCTGGAGGCCATGCAGTGCGAGGTTCCCACCATCATCTCCAAGCAGTCCGGCTGTGCCGAGATCCTGGACAAGTGCATTAAGGTGGATTACTGGGACATACACGCCATGGCCGATGCCATCTACTCCATCTGCAACTATCCGGCACTCTATGAGTACCTCAAGGTGGAGGGCAAGAAGGAGGTCGATGCCATTACCTGGGACAAGGTGGGCGAGCGTATTCTGGCACGCTACAAGAAACTGCTGGGAATCAAATAATGTGGAATAAAAAAAGAATCACGATATGAAAACAATCTGTCTGTATTTTGAGATTCATCAGATAATCCATCTCAAGCGTTACCGTTTCTTTGACATAGGCACAGACCATTATTATTACGATGACTATGCCAACGAGACGAGTATATCGAACATAGCCGAGAACTCATACATACCGGCTCTCAAGACCCTGATTGACATGGCCCTTAAGAGCGATGGTGCGTTCAAGGTTGCCCTTTCGCTGTCCGGCGTGGGCCTGGAGCAGTTGGAGCGATATGCTCCTCAGGTTATTGACCTGCTGCAGGAACTGAATGAGACAGGATGTGTGGAGTTTATTGCAGAGCCTTATTCCCATGGTCTGGCTTCGCTTGCCCCCAATGGTGAGCAGTCGTTCCGTGAGGAGGTGAAGCGTCAGGTGGATAAGATTAACCAGCTGTTCGGCCAGAAGCCCAGGATTTTCCGCAACTCCAGCCTTATCTATGACGATGAGATAGGCGGTCTTGTGGCCGATATGGGATTCAAGGGAATGCTTACCGAGGGTGCCAAGCACATTCTGGGCTGGAAGAGTCCGCACTACCTGTATCACTGTGCCCTGAACCCCAACCTTAAGGTGTTTACCCGTGACTATAAGCTGTCGGATGACATAAGCCTCAGGTTCTCCAATCCGTCATGGGAGGCATATCCCCTTATGGCCGACAAGTACATGGACTGGATAGCACAGAGTCCCGAGGAGGATGGCGTGTTCAACATATTCATGGAACTTTGCGCGCTTGGTATTTATCAGCCGCTCAGTTCAAATATTCTTGAATTCCTGGGCAATCTGCCTGCTGCAGCAAAGGAGCGTGGCATTGGATTCCAGACTCCGTCGGAGGTAATAAAGACACACAAGTCTGTTTCATCTATTGAGGTTCCTTACCCAATGTCATGGAACGATGAGGAGCGCGACATAAGCTGCTGGCTCGGTAACGTGATGCAGCGTGAGGCATTCAATAAGCTCTATTCTATTGGCGAGCGTGTTATTCTGGCAAATGACAGGCATATCCGTCAGGACTGGGACTATCTGCAGGCCAGCAACAATTTCCGCTTCATGACAACCAAGAACAACGCGGTGTCAATGGACCGTGGAATTTATGAATCACCTTACGATGCTTTCACCAACTACATGAACATTCTGGGCGATTTCCTGCAGAGAGTGAACTGGGCTCTGCCTCAGGATATTGACACTGAGGAACTCAACGCCTTCCAGACCACCATCAGCAACCAGGACAAGAAGATCCAGGCACTTGAAAAGAAGGTGGCTCGACTCAAGGCTGCGGCCGAGAAGCCCAAGAACAAGTAATTTGAGAATAAAAAAAGGGGTTCAAATTTGAACCCCTTTTTTTATTCTCAAATATTCAAAATCTTGAGCGTATGGTCTTGATCTTGATCTTGTTGTTGGGACCGCCCAACAGCTTGACCTGATGCATCCTTATGTCCAGGCTGTAGCTTATTACTGTGCTGGTGGAACTGGTGTTGGCCGTTACGGGAATCAGGATTACCTTGTTCCAATCGGGGTATGCCACCTGGTAGGCCTGTTTTCCCTGGTCGTCAAGTTTCATGTTGTTGTCCTCAAGCCAATTCAACCTATCGTTGTAGGCTTTCTCAACCAAAGCGGCAATATTGTCAAATGTATATGTGCCGTACTTGGATGAGTAGCTTGCTGCGTAAGACTGGGAATTGTCAATGTTGCTGTTCTTTCCAAAGAAAGACTGCATTATGTCCTTGCGGATAAGCATCAGTATGGACGGATATGACGGCTTGAACCTGCTGGATGGGGTGTTTGCGGTTGACAGGCACAGTTGTGCCGCATTCAGGACATACTGATCGTCACGCATATCATCTATAGGGAGCGTGATTTCGGTCAAAAGTCCGAACGGAGTCCTTATCCAGGTAAAGTCATTGTCGGCCAACTGAGCTTCCAGACCGGTCCATTTGAAACAGTTGAACTGTATGACCTCCTTGTTTCCGTAGAATTCGGCCATGAGCGATTCCATCTTGGGTTCATCATCATCGTAGTTGATGTATTTGAAATTAACGTCAAGAATGGTCCTGTCTATATAGAAGATGGTGCCGTCACCCTGTGTGCATCTTATATAGAGACCTTTGATTATATTCTCCATAAACGATGTGGCATCCGAAAAATAGTGCCTGGTTTCAGGGTTATAATATGATTCCAGGATTTTTTTTGCAATGGAATCCGGCAGCGGGATTGTAATGGTAGGATAATGATTTGAAGATGAGCGGATGGAATCATATTCCTGCAGGTTCCAACCTGAAACTGTTACGCTGGCCAATGGTCTTTGCTGAAGGTCACAAAACAGTGACGGGTCTGTATCCGGGTAATATACGGTGTTCCCGTCAAGCATTTTGTCCAATGGGAAAACCTCTATCTTAATGGTATTGGTTGAATCACCGAAATAGCTTTTGTAATATAGCTTCAGTTCGGCGTAATACGGTTTCTGGTCACCTATTGTATCAATGAACCATTGCGGAAAGAAATGATTGCCTATACCATAGACGGAATCCGGTAGACTGAAGTTCTCCATGCAACCCAACTGTGTCAGATATCCGGCCTTAAGTGTAGATCCGCTGGCCTGTTCGGTGAACTGGCCCAGGTTACACTGTGATGTCATGATAATAAGTGAATCCGATGCCGGAATGGTACGGGATGTTGCATAACAGGAGTCTTTGATGACCGTTATGGCATCATCATCCGGAGTCAGTGATGTACCTAGCTTGGATGTGTTGTCGTCACATGATATGAGGAACAGGATTGCAAGAAGACTGCAAACTGTATTCTTGATATTCATAGAATAATCAGATTGTGCTATAGAAATCGTTTATTGTTTGGGCACTGCTGGCGTCGCCATCCAGGACCTTGATTCCTTTTTCCTTGGCAAATGCCGGGAGAGAAGGATCTACTGAAGGTGAGTTGCAAATAATGCCGTCCGAGAACTCAATGGCCTTTTTCATGACCGAATTGTAATCAATTGGTGTCTGGAAAGAGCCTGCGTCAGTGGCTGTCATGTCCTTGGTGAGCAGTATCTCCGGATATTTGTCATGGAAATCCTGCTTGAAGGCCTGGTCGTACAGCGAATATACTATCTTGGATTCGCGGAATGCCGGCTCCTCGCGATAGGCTGTCTTTACATAGAGCGGAATAAGTGCCGACAACCATCCATGGCAGTGGATGATGTCCGGGTTCCAGCGCAGTTTCTTGACTGTCTCCAGCACGCCACGGGCAAAGAAGATGGTACGCTCGTCATTGTCCTGGTACTCAATGCCTTCTTTATCAGTTACCTGCAGGCGGTTCTGGAAATAATCCTCATTGTCTATGAAATAGACCTGAATGCGGGCCGATTGAAGTGAAGCCACCTTTATTATGAGCGGATGGTCCGTATCGTCTATAATCAGATTCATTCCTGACAGGCGTATGACCTCGTGCAGCTGGTTGCGGCGCTCGTTTATGTTACCCCATTTGGGCATGAAGGTGCGGATGTCGTTACCCAATTCCTGGATGCTCTGAGGCAGCTGCCTGCAGTAATCCGCCATTGGAGACTGCGCCACGAATGGCGAGATCTGATCGGCAATGATCAGGATTTTCTTTTCGCTCATAGAGTGTCGATTTCAATTATTATGCAAAGATATAGAAAAAAATGCGCAATTTGGCAAGCAGATTGGCGTAAACTTTTGAAATCCCATAAATATTCACTTATTTTGCGAACTTTTTCAATTGTATTATGATTCAGGTAATAACAACGGTTAAGGAACTGAAGGAGGCTCTTAAGACTGGTCGCGAATCAGGAAAGACTGTAGGTCTGGTGCCTACCATGGGGGCTCTTCATGAGGGGCATGCTTCATTGGTGCGCCGCTCGGTAGCAGAGAATGACATCACCGTGGTGAGTGATTTTGTGAATCCCACCCAGTTCAACGATAAGAACGATCTCAAGAACTATCCGCGTACTATGGAGGCAGATTGCCAACTGCTTGATAAGGTAGGTGCGCAGTTCGTTTTTGCCCCGTCGGTCCAGGAGATGTATCCGGAACCCGATACCCGCACGTTTGATTTCACACCTCTTGACAAGGTCATGGAGGGTCCCAACCGCCCCGGACACTTTAACGGCGTGGCTCAGATTGTGAGCAAGCTTTTTTATGCCGTTGAGCCGGACCGTGCATATTTTGGCGAGAAGGATTTCCAGCAGCTGGCCATAATACGTGAGATGGTCCGTCAGCTTGACCTTAAGATTGAGATTGTGGGTTGCCCCATTGTCCGCGAGGAGGACGGTATGGCCCTGAGTTCACGTAATATGCTCCTGAGCAAGGCCGAGCGCAAGCTTGCCGCCAATATTTCCCGTACACTGTTTGAGAGCCGCTACTATGCCAGGCATCACACGCTTAAGTCAACACGCAAGCATGTGATTGACACTATCAACTCCTATAATGGCCTGGAGGTTGAGTATTATGAGATTGTAGACGGACGTACTCTCCAGCCGGTGGATAACTGGGATGCTACAGACTATATTGTAGGTTGCGTTACCGTCCACTGCGGAAAGGTAAGACTTATTGATAACATCAAATATAAGGAATAATGCTGCTTACCGTACTTAAATCAAAGCTTCACCGTGTTAAGGTGACCGATGCCAATATCAACTACATTGGCAGCATAACTATAGATGGTAACTGGATGGATGCCGCAGGCATTATTGACGGCGAGCAGGTTCATGTGGTGGATGTCACCAACGGTGCCCGCCTGGTTACATATGTTATCCGGGGTGAACGCGGTTCCAAGTGCATCTGCCTGAACGGTGCTGCCGCCCGACTGGTCTCAATTGGCGATACCGTCATCATTATCGCCTATGCCCAGGTTACCCCCGAGGAGGCTAAGACTTTCAAACCTACGGTAGTTATACCGTAACAATTGAAAATTGAGAATTGAAAATTGAGAATTAATACGCAGAACCTGCGTAATATACCTGCGTAAAGCCCGCGACATTAAAAAGGGTTCGGAAATTTTTCCGAACCCTTTTTATCATTTTCAATTTTCAATTCTCAATTTTCAATTGGAATTATCCGAGCATAGTGAGGAGAATTCCGGCAGCTACTGCGGAGCCGATGACGCCTGCAACGTTCGGGCCCATGGCATGCATGAGCAGGAAGTTGCTGGGGTTCTCCTCCTGGCCAACCTGCTGTGATACACGGGCAGCCATAGGAACGGCCGATACACCTGCAGAACCGATAAGCGGATTGATCTTCTCCTTTGAGAAGAGGTTCATCAGCTTGGCAAGCAGGATACCGCCGGCGGTACCGCAACCGAATGCTACTACGCCCATTACCATGATTTTGATTGTGCTCCAGTCAAGGAATGAACTGGCTGTGGCGGTTGCACCTACGGTGAGACCCAGGAAGATGACCACGATGTTCATCAGCTCGTTTTGCATGGTCTTGCTCAGACGGTCTACAACACCGCACTCCTTAGCCAGGTTACCCAGCATGAGGCAGCCTATAAGAGGAGCGGCATCGGGCAGTATTAGAGCCACGATGGTTGTGATGGCAATAGGGAATATGATCTTCTCAGTCTTGCTTACGGGACGTAACTGACTCATCTTGATGGCACGCTCCTTCTTGGTGGTCAGCGCACGCATGATAGGCGGCTGGATCACGGGAACAAGGGCCATGTAAGAGTAGGCTGCGATGGCGATGGGGCCTAACAGCTCAGGGGCCAGTTTAGATGTCAGGAAGATAGATGTAGGACCGTCGGCACCACCTATGATACCTATTGAGCCGGCCTGAGCCTCGGTGAAGCCCATTGAGTTGGCTGCAAGGAATGTCAGGAAGATACCCAGCTGAGCGGCAGCACCCAGGAGCAGGCTCTTGGGGTTGGCAATCAGCGGACCGAAATCGGTCATGGCGCCTACGCCCATAAAGATGAGGCAGGGATAGACACCGGCTTTTACACCTATATAAAGAATGTCCAGCAGACCACCCTCACGCATGATAGTGCCATAGCTGTGATAGGCGGGGCTGTTAGCGTCAAGGAATGCTGTCCAGAGTTCTGAATGATACATTCCTGCACCGGGCAGGTTTGTAAGCAGCATACCGAATGC
>JAEEGG010001957.1_pt1 | contig 54099 bp, 46 predicted proteins | sample 9134161 | NCBI WGS metagenome assembly JAEEGG01 (sample SAMN16246543, study PRJNA631951) | gut metagenome | biome: gut microbiome; feature: rumen; material: CR-attached | host: Bos | place: Iran: Karaj | collected 2018-10 | reverse complement strand
ATTAGCATTTAGATAAATTTTCGTACCTTTGCAGCAGATTAATATAATAAGGTGTTCTATGATTGATCTGAATAAAGTTGCCATTATCGCAGGCGAACACAATGTGACTTATAGCGAACTGCTTAAGCGCGTGGCGCAGTTTGCGCGAAAGACACCGAAAGGTAAACAGACCAAGACTGTCATCTTTAGCGAGAACCGCGAGGGCTGGGCGTATGCTTTCTTTTCCATTTGGCTGAACGAGGGCATCGCGGTGCCTGTGGATGCTTCGAGCACTGCAAGTGACGTGGCCTACATCCTAAACGACTGCAAGCCCGATGCTGTTTGGGTGTCGAAGGAGAAGGAGCCAGTGCTGAGAGAAAGCCTCGTCGCCTTCAATGGCGAAGAGAAGCCTAAGGTTTTCATTATTGACGATTACGAAGGCTTGTCGCTTCAGGACGAACCAGCATGTTCCATCCTTCCTTGGGCAGCACTTTCCGAACCAGACAACAACGATACGGCAGTCATTATATACACTTCCGGCACCACCGGTTCTCCGAAGGGCGTGATGCTCAGCTACGCGGCTCTGAAAGCCAATGTGCACAGCGTGTCGTACGACGTGCCTATCTTTACGGAGAAGCGTCGTACACTAATCTTGTTGCCTCTTCATCACATCCTGCCGCTCATGGGCTCCCTCATCGCTCCTCTATACATGGGAGGTGGCGTTGCCATCAGTCCTTCTCTCTCTGGACCAGACATTATGGATACGCTTCAGCGAGGGCAAGTAGGCATCATGATAGGTGTGCCTCGACTTTGGCAGACGCTCTATGTGGGCATCAAGAAGAAGATTGACGAGTCGCCCGTCGCCCGTATGCTCTTCGCTCTTTGCAGCGTTTGCAAGAGCAGGACGCTCAGCCGTCTGGTGTTCGGTTCCGTTAGGAAGAAGATGGGTGGACGCATCGATTACTGCGTCAGCGGCGGTGCTGCTTTGGACAAAGAGATAGGTGAAGGCTTGCGTACGCTTGGCCTCGATGTCCTCGAGGGCTATGGCATGACGGAAACAGCTCCAATCATTGCCTTTACTCGCCCCGGCGATTACATCCCAGGCTGCTCTGGACTGCCCTTGCCAGGCGTGGAGTGCAAGCTGGTGGATGGCGAGCTTTGTGTAAAAGGACCGAACCTGATGAAGGGCTACTACAACCGTTCCGAGGAGACGGCACAAGTTATTGATAGCGACGGCTGGTTGCACACGGGCGACCTTGCGCAATTTGATTCCATCGGACGCGTTACGATTACTGGTCGCACGAAAGAGATTATCGTTCTCAGCAACGGCAAGAATGTGCAGCCCAGCGAGATAGAATACAAGCTCGAGAAGTACGAGACCTTCGTCAAGGAAGCAGCAGTCGTGCAGGATGGCGACATGCTTCGTGCCATCATCGTGCCGCAACCGACCTGGGCTTCAACACTGACCGATAACGAGGTGGCTGACAAGTTAAAGCGCGAGGTGTTGGAGCCTTACAACATGACCGTTTCGGCTTACAAGAAGATAATGAGCGTGCTTGTCTATCGTGGCGAGCTGCCCAGAACAAGACTCGAGAAGCTCCAGCGCTATAAGCTTGGCGCCATCCTGAAAGAGGGGCAGGGAGCAAGGACTAAGGAGCACGAGGCAAAGCCCGAACCGGATAGCGAGGAGTATCGTCTCATCAAGAGTTTCATCGAGCAGGAAAAGGGAGTGAAGGTTCATGCGGCAGACCATATAGAGACCGACCTTGCCCTGGATTCTCTCGACAAGATAAGCCTGCAGACATTTATCGAGAACACCTTCGGTACCTCAATTGGTGTGGATCAGATGCCAGGCTTCCCCAATATCGAGGCTTTGGCTCGCCATGTGGCTGCCGAGAAGACGAAGATGGAGGCTGAGGACGTGGACTGGCATCAGCTCCTCACAGGTCCTGTCGATAACTTGCCGTTGCCCAGCTCAGGCTTTGCTTACCGTTTTGTGTCGCGTCTGCTCAAGGGATTCTTCTGCCTCTACAATCGTCTTAAAGTAAAGGGCGAGAAGAACATCCCAGCGAAGGGCGCTTGCATCATTGCCCCCAACCACCAAAGCTTTGCCGACGGCCCGCTTGTACTTGCAGGACTGCCTTGGAACCAGCTCCGTGAGTACTACTTCTATGCGACGGAAGAGCATGTCCGCAGCAATTATCGCAAGCGTATGGCGGCTCAAAGCAACGTGATTGTCATGGAGCGTGCCAACCTGAAGAACTCCATCCTGAAGCTCGCGAAGGTGCTCAGGGAAGGGCATCGCGTCGTTATCTTCCCTGAGGGAGCACGTTCGCACGACGGCGGAACAGTGCCCTTCAAGAAGACTTTCGCCATCCTTGCCAAGGAACTGGATGTCCCCATCGTGCCTGTCTGCATCCGTGGCGCCTTCGAAGCCTTACCTCGCGGCAGTGCTTTCATGAGACCGAAGCACATCGAGGTGAAGTTCTTGCAAGCAATCAAGCCCTCGGAGAACGATTCTTATGAAGATTTGACCCGCCAAACACAAGATGCAATCGAAGCGCTTTTGGCCCATTAAGACTGAGCTCGGCAACACATGGACGCACCTTGCTGGAGCCATTTTCGCTTTGAGCTCCATTTGGTTGGTATGGCTCGCTGCCGATGTCAGCTGGCAGATGGCGTTCGGTGTCATCTGCTTCATTGTCGGCATGTTCTTCATGTTCCTGAGCAGCACCGCTTATCATTGGGTAAGAGAGGGAAAGACGAAGGACGTTTTGCGCAAGTTCGACCACATCAGCATCTATGTGATGATTGCCTGCAGCTACACCCCCATCCTCATCGGGGTAGTAGGCGGCTGGCTTGGCTGGACGGTGTTTGCCTTCCAATGGCTGGTCGTGATAGGCGGCATCTTCTATAAAATCTATGCGATAGGGCGTTGGCCGAGGCTCTCGCTGGCAATCTATCTGATTATGGGATGGAGCATCGTCCTCATTGCCGAGCCGGTCATTAAACTCCTGACGCCCGTCACCCTCTGGCTTCTCCTTGCCGAAGGCATCGCTTATACTGCAGGAACTTACTTCTTTGCCCACGACGAGAGACCCCACTACCACGCCATTTGGCACGTCTTTGTCCTGCTTGGTGCCCTCGCTCATTGGGGCGCAGTCCTCACTTTGCTTTTGTAGTTTGTTTCTTGTCGGCAAGATACATCCCGACCAGAATGAGCGCTGTGCCCATCAGGAACCAGATGGTGATGTCTTCGCTCAGTACAATCCAAGCACACAAGATAGCGATGACGGGGTTGAAGTAAACGTAGTTCGTCGTCACGATGGCTCCCAACTTCCGAATGGCTAAAGCCCAAAGGTAAAAGCAAAGCGTTGAGGCAATGGCTCCGAGGAAGAGCAGTTCCACCATCGTTTGCGGTTCCAAGAGCGTCTCCAGCGTGGGCCATTCGGGATAAATCATGAAGTAAGGAATCATCGTGACGAGCCCATAAAAGAAGAGCTTGCGGGTGATGAAGAGTGTGTCGTAGCGCTTCGAGGCAGGGATGATGAGCAAACTGTACCCAGCCCAGCATAGACAAGCCGCAAAGGCAAGCAGGTCGCCAGTTGGAGCGAGATGGAGTACGAAATGCCCATTCAGTTCAACGATTGCCACACCCACTACTGCAAGCAGACTCCCGACTATCTGAATGCCCCTGAGACGCTCTTCGCGATAGAAAGCGGAGATGAGCAAGGCGGCAAACAAAGGGCAGAGGCAGACAATGAGCGCCGTGTTGGTGGTCGTGGTGTAGTTCATCGCGGCATTCTCTGTCAGGAAGTAAAGCGAGCCGCCAGTCAGCCCAAGCCCGAGCATGATGAGTTCGTCCTTCCAATTATTGGCGAACCAACGGAAGGGACGCCGAAAGGCAGCAAAGCCCAGGAGAAGCGCATAGGCGATGATGAACCTCAGCGTAAATATCATAGCCGGCGAGAGTCCCGCCAGCAACAGGAGTTTCGTGACGACAAATGTTGAGCCCCAAATGGCAACGACCAGAAAGGCGATGAGGTGATAGACGTATTTTTTATCTACCATTTACACAATTCTTGTATTCTTTAGAAACAAGGCGCGCTTTTTAATGCGCGGAGTTCCATTTACCATTTATATCTCCCTTCCCTTTAGGGGAGGGGGGCGACTAATAGTTATCTTCGATGACTTTTGTCGCGACTCGGCCATTCATGCTGGGCATGATGGCTCTCGCTGCTTCAAAAGTTCTCTGCCTTAATCTGGAAGTAGCTCTGCGGATGGTCGCAAACGGGGCAAACCTCTGGAGCCTTCTTGCCAATAACGATGTGGCCGCAGTTAGCGCATTGCCAGATGACGTCGCCGTCGCGAGAGAAGACGATGGCGTCCTCGATGTTCTTCAAGAGCTTGCGATAACGTTCCTCGTGGTGCTTCTCAATGGCGCCGACCTGTTCGAACTTCTCGGCTATCTCGTCGAATCCTTCCTCGCGAGCCTCTTTTGCCATGCGAGCATACATGTCCGTCCATTCGAAGTTCTCACCGTTTGCAGCATCGGCCAGGTTGGTCTTCGTGTCGCTCACGCTGCCGCCGTTCAGGTACTTGTACCACATCTTGGCGTGCTCCTTCTCGTTGGCAGCCGTCTCCTCGAAGATGTTGGCAATCTGCACGAAGCCGTCCTTCTTGGCTTTCGAAGCGAAGTAACTGTACTTATTGCGAGCCATGCTCTCTCCTGCAAAAGCCTCCTTGAGGTTCTGCTCAGTCTTTGTTCCTTTCAGGTCTTTCATCTCGTTTAATGTTTAGAGGTTATTGGTTAATGAAGCTTTCTGAGGGCAAAGATACGAAATTCATTGAACATTGAACATTGAACAATGAAAAATTATTTGTATCTTTGTGCCGTATGAGTTATTTGAACACCGAAAACATAGCCAGAAGCAAGGGCGGAGTGGAATATCACCCATTGAAACCTTTCCTTCCAGAAGGGGCAAAGATCCTGTTTCTGGGCAGCTTTCCGCCTCAGCGAAAGCGTTGGTGCATTGACTTCTTCTACCCCAATTGGATCAACGACCACTGGAGAATCCAGGGACAAGTGTTCTTTGGCGACAAGAATCACTTTGTTTGCGAGGGCGAGAAGCGCTTCAAGTTAGACGAGATAGTGAGGCATTGTGAGGAGAAAGGCATTGCTTTCTTCGATACTTCGACAGCCGTCCGTCGCCTCAATGACAATGCTTCCGACAAGTTTCTCGAGGTGGTGGAGCCCACAGACATTGCCGCTCTGACCAACCAACTACCCCATCTTCGGGCCATTGTCACTACTGGAGAGAAAGCCACACAGACCATCTGCGCCACCCTCGGCATACCAGAAGTGCCGAAAGTCAATACGTTTGTGGCTATCTCCTCTCCCCCTAAAGGGGGACGGGGGGGCTGGAGCGGGGAGGGGGCTTTGCTTTGGCGACTTCCCTCATCGTCCCGCGCCTATCCACTCTCCTTTGAGAAGAAGGTAGAATCATACAGGAAGATGTTCGACGCCGTGCTTCGCTGAACTCCTTTTTACATGTTTAATTGATTGCATATACATGTACGTGCAATTGCAACTACATGTATATGCAATTGCAACTACATGTATGTGCAACGAACTTGACCTGTGAAGTTGACCGACCAGACTGCCTTAAATGGCTGTTTCCACGTGTTATGTTTTGTCTCTTCCCACGTAATGTTGGGCTAGCCAATGGTTGAACAGGGCAAAGAAGGCGAGGCAGAAGAGCGTGGGCAGGGCGAGTGAGAGGTCTTCTGGCCGTTTCGAAATGGCGACCATCGACTGCCAGATTGCCTGTCCGAACATATAAACGAGTCCGCCGACGCCAAGAATTGTGACAGCCAAGACGCAGCAAATGGCCACGATTCGCTGCCTTCGTTCGCTCTTTTGCCGTTCCAGGCGGATGCGCCTCATTGTGGTGTAGGCAAAGTTCGACGGCAGGCTAGGTCGCTCTCTTGCTGCGAGGGCTTGGCGAAGGGCTCGGCTTTCAATCAGTTGTTCCATGTTTCATCAATGAATAAAGTTTGCGACGGATGCGATGCAGGCGCGTGGCAATGGTGCCTGGCTCCACGTCGAGAATGTAGGCGATGTCAGTTAAAGGACGGCTTTCGAAGTAGTAAAGTTCCAGGAGCATCTGCTCGTCTGGCCTCAAGAGGGCAATGGCGTTTCGAAGTTCGTCGAGTCGGCTCTCGTCGTCCAGCACTTCGTCCACCTCCTTGTCGCTCAGGTTGGGCCTGTCCTCGATGCTGAGATATTCGATTCGTTTCTTTCTGAGCCACGAAACGGTGGTGGTGTAGGCGATGCGGCAAACCCATGTGGAGAACGAAGAACGACCGATGAACGAGTCGAGACGGTTGTAGGCGCGGACAAAGGCGTCCTGCGTCAACTCCTCGGCATCCTCGTGGTTCGGCACCAGACGCGACACGATGGCAAACACTTCGCCACCGTATCGCTCCAGGAAATAGCCGTAATCGCTCTCGTGACCGTCAAGGATGCGGGCTATCAGTCGCTGCTCGTCCATCAGTTTCGCTTAGACTTCGAACTCGTCTTTCTTCTCTTTGGGTTGTTCGGCCTTACGCTCTGCACGATAAGACATAAGCAGACCTATGCCGCCGCAAATGCAGACGCTTGCCACATAGACGATGCCGCTGACATATTCTCTATAGCGAAACATGAATTCTTCATAGGCACGGAAAGAGTAGTCGCCATAGGTAGCCCACATATTGATGCAGAAGCCGAGCAGGAAGCCAAAGCCAATGCCCGTCAGCAACCAACCGATGCGGAGGGCCGTGTACTTGCCTCCGCTGCTGTATAGGCTGATGCCTTTGAAGTCGATGTTCTTCAGCTCCGTGATTTTACTGATGAGCATCAGCCGCTCGCGCTTGTGGACGAAGAGCTCCACGACTTTGTAGATGCAGCCAAACACGATGGCGCAGTTCAGGGGAATCATAATCCAATCCATAGTCTTGATGTTTTAAGTGATATGTTGTGTTACTTGTCTCTACTTAGTTAGACGCGTCTTTTCGCTAAACATTACATAAAGACACAAAAAAAGTGAAGCGTCCTTCACTTAATTGCTTGCTTGACATTCGCCGAACTTTGCTTCCCAAAGGTGTTGGCTCATATCCACGTGGCCGTTGGGCTTAAAGGCGACGCCTTCTTCCTCCAAAAGGATACGTTGTCTTTTCCAGCCGGGAGCCGTTCGGCCAGCCACATTGACGACGCGATGACAAGGCAGCAACTCTGCCCCGGGCGTGTAGCGAAGTGTTCGTCCCACCATTCTTGCATGGCTCGGCCAACCTGCCAAAGTGGCGATGAGGCCGTAAGTCATCACACGACCTGGCGGGATTTGTGCCACGATGCTCAGCACCGCATCACGAAACGCACGAGCCTCTTCCGCCGACATCTTATCGTAAAAGTCCCTCATCATGCTAGCGTTTCTTGGGTTTGGAAGCAGGCAAAGCCTTGCACGTCTCACGGACAAGCAGGGAGAGATAGTCGCGGTCGTCCACGTCGGCGATGTAGAAGTAATCCTTCGCTCCCGGATATGGCGGGCGCATCTCGACGGCTCGCAACAAAGGCCGAACTGCTTCGGTGGGCTTCAAATAGAAGCGGTCGTCGCAGATGAGGCCGAATATCTTGCCGTCGCAGTAGATGCCGTAGTCCCCGAACATCTTCTTCGCCGTTATCTCTCCTGCGCCGCCACATTGCTCGGCAACAAACTGCACAAAGTCTGCCCTGCTTGCCATTGTTCTTCTATTACCTTAATCCTTCATTCTTTCCTGCAGTTCACGATGCTCCTCGAGCAGGTTCCAGATGCCGTCTTCCGAGAGCACGCCACGCTTCAAGTTCTTTGGCAAGCGGCCTGCCTCGTCGTCGGCGAAGTCCTTCTTCCAGTCGTCGCTACCATAATAACTTGTGAGGGCAGCAATGTCCTTCTGCACCTCTTCGTACTTGTCGAGCGCGGAGGAGAGCCTTTTCAAGGCAGAAGCAGCACGGGCAAGGTGCCGTTCCATCTGCCGGATGCGCTGAAGCTGCTCTTTGTTATTAGTGCTTACCATGAACAAGAAACTTTTTGCCGTCGGTTATGCAGAGGCCTTGCAGGTTTCCTTCCGTCATTTGATAGCCAGCGGGGGAGTAGAATTTCGAACTCTCTTTAGGCGAGGGCAGGGGAGAGGTCACTTTTGTAGCCGTGATGTCGGCTTCGAATTGTATCTCCTGACGAGGCAGGATGCAGTCGCTGACAATCTTCAGATTGCTGCCGTCGGTGCTCGGCACAGCGGGTATCTCAATGAGAAGCTCTTCGCCTGGCAGGAGCCCTCGCAAAGAAGTCTCAGAGCGGACGTCGCCTATCGCGAACCAAGCGTCGCGATAGAGCGGGGCAATGCCCTCGTTGGTAACAAGCAGACGCGTGGATGTGCCGTCCGTCTCGCATGTCTTCACCACGAAGCGATAGCCTGTCGCCATAGAGCCTTCGCGGAACCTTGCAGCCGTTGCGACGCCACCTCGCGGGGCGTCATTGGCTATCATAAAGGTGATGTGATACTTCGCGGCTTGCTCCTCCCATGTGCGCCCGTACAGCCCGTTGGGGCTCAGGAAGTTCTTCTGGTCGTTCGATGAGTAGTAACTTATCTCGCCGCCGCAGACGCCCGTCTGCCATCTTGTGCCTTTGCCGATGGCATTCCAGCACTTCTCGTTGTAGCCACTGCCGCTTCCTATTTCGTGTGTCTCGTGCATGAACGAGTCGTCGAACAGCCCGAAGCGTTTCTTCATCAGTACGCTGCTCTCTGTGACGGGCGAGTACGTCTTGTCGCCAGCATCGATGGAGACGGCCCAAGGGATGTCGGTCATGATGGTGTCGAGGTGCTGGAAGAACTGTCGCTGGAAGTTTTTCGTGGGGAAGTTCTTGCCCAGTTGCAGCGTGGTGCCGTAGATGTGATATTCCGACCAATGCCCGAAGCCGACCTCGAGGAAAGCCAATCGCGGGTCGTGAGCATAGCGCTGGGCGAAGTCTGTGTAGAACTGGAGGGTGAAGCGCTTCAGTTCCGCATTGCTCCAGTCGGCATAATACGTCGGTCCGTCGCCGCCCGGGTCCTCCGAGAAGGTCTCGTTGTAGTCGTCGCGAGCCTTGATATAGGCAGGCACGGCCGTCGTGCCCTTGTTGCCGTCCACGTCGCGGCCCGACGGGTATTCGTAGCGGAAGCGTGCGATGAGCTGGTGTCCTCGGCTCGATACGTCGTTTAGGATGTTATCGAACCAGGTCCAATCGTATTGGATGGTGCCGTTGTCCTCGCATCCCGTCACAACCTTGCAGGGCAGGCAATATGAGAACTCCAGCTGGATGGTCTTGCCATAAGTGGCATTGCGGTTGCGTGCTTCTTCAGGCCAGAGCACGAGGCCCGTCATGGGTTGCGGGTGTGTGATGCTCCGCTTCAGCTCCAGCGATTGCCACGACTGTGCGCGACAAATGGTGGTTCCCAAAGTCATAAATGCGATTATCATCAAAAGCTTTTTCATGATCATGTTATTTTATTCTTTCTTTGTTCATCCAGTATTGTCTTTCGTCGGGAGACATCTTCTCGATAGCATAGCGAAGAGCGGTTCTGTGCATCTCGTGGGCATGAAGGTTAAGGAAGTCTCGTAGCATATCCATGCTTATTCTCTTCCCAAGTTCTCGCAGCATCCAGCCGACTGCTTTGTGCATGAGGTCGTGCTGATGGTGGAGATGCATCTCGGCATAGCGGAGGCACCACGACGGGTCGCCCAGTTGCGTTGTCTTCCATGTGCAGACCATACTCATGCGCTGCCTCCATAGGTTGTCGCTTTTGGCGAGGCTGTCGAGGAGCGCTATCTTGTAATCCCTGTCGCCGAGGCTTGAAGGCAGCATCAACCAAGCGCCCAGTATCTTGTGGACAGACAGGTCAACGAGGTCCCAGTTGTTCGCTTGCTCAGCATACTCGATATACATTATTAATATATTATCACGGGCACGAATGGCATCCTCGTCATTTATGAGACGTTTTGCCAGAAGGCTTTCGAACTTGGCAACAAGGATAAGCAGTCCGCAAAGGCGTACTTCGTGCCAGCGGTTCATCAGCAGTTCGGGCACTTCTTCCAAGGGAAAGTCCTTCCAAGCGGCTTTGACCATCTCCCGCGTCTGCGGCACTTTCAGGCCGAGGAACTCGTCGCCCTCGCCGTATTCGCCCTTGCCGGTCTTGAAGAAGCGCATCAGGATTTCCCTTTGCTTCTCGTCACGAAGCGACTCCATATAAGCGATAATGTCCTTTGCCTTCATTTCCTCTTTCTTAGCATCCGTGCCACAATCGAGCGGATTTCGTCGATATCCTTGTCTTGCTTCTTTGTCTTGCGTCTTGGCTTCTTGGGCGTATTTGTCTGGAAGGCGTCGAGCATCGACATCTGTTTCTCGTGAAGATAGGTGTCAACGCTGAAGCCTTTCTCTGAAATCTTCGTGAGCAGATACTGGCGAGCAAGGCAAGTTTGTCGCAGGTCAGGTAGTACGTTGCCCAAACGACGAGCCGCCTGCTTGTTGTTTGTCTCGACCTTTTGACTGAGTTCAATGGGAACAGAGAGGATGTCGTGCAGTTGGTTCGCAAAGTAGTCTGCGCTGCGCTTCACGCGCTCCAGGAAGTCCTTGTCGTGCAAGGCGTCGAAAGACATCGACAAAATCAGTTGTCGCCACTTGTCAGCAACGGCAACAACGCGTTCGCGAAGCAACGAGAGTGCCTGGTTATGCTGCTGTGTGAGCAAAGGGTGACTACGATAGAAGAACTCATTGAAGAGGCGCATCATCGACTCTTCAAGGTAAAGGATGGAGCGAAAGTCGAAGAGTTGCAAAAGAAGGTGGCGCTCGTATTCCTGTTTGAGCAGGGGCAGTTGCTGAATGCTCCTTTCTGCCTCGCTCTCTTGATGTGCGATGTAGTTATCGACGCGCTGGTCGCTCATGACGGCTCGCGTGTCGAGAGGTTTGGCCAGCACAAGGCCTTCGAGCGTGCGGCAGCGGCTCAGGGCGACATAGACCTGTCCCGGAGCAAAACTCATATTGGCATCGATGATGGCGCGGTCGAAGGTGAGGCCCTGACTCTTGTGGATGGTGATGGCCCAAGCCAAGCGCAAGGGCAACTGCTTGAACGTTCCCTGTACCTCCGACTCAATTTCCCTCGTCTTTTCGTTCAAGGTGTAGCGCGTGTTCTCCCACTCCAAAGGCTCAACATCGATGGCTTCCGAGTCGCCCTCACAATAGACGCTCAGTTGCCTGTCGCTTGCCTCCATCACACGTCCGATGCGTCCGTTGTAGTAACGATGCTCGCCGGTCGGGTCGTTCTTCACAAACATCACTTGTGCCCCTTCCTTTAGGACGAGTGTCTCGGCCGTGGGATATGAGTAATCAGGGAATGTGCCTTTGATTTCCGCTTTGTATGTATAGGCAAAGCCAGACAGCTTCTGCAGTTCCGACTCGTTGTAGTTGTTGGCGATGTTGTTGTGAGTGGTGAGGCGGATGTACGGCTCTTTCGGGCTTGGGACGAATGTCGAATCGTATCGCGTGTTGAGCCTCGCGAGCGCTTCAGCCGAGGGATGTCCGCTTCGCACCTCGCTAAGTAGGGAGATGAAGGTGTCGTCCTGCTGACGATAGATGTGGCTCAGTTGGATGGTCACGTAGTCGATTTGCTGCAAAGCCTTTGAGCCGAAGAAGTACGGCGTGTCGTAGAAGGGCTTGAGTATCTGCTCGTCTTCGGGCGTAACGACTGGCGTGAGCTGTGCCAAGTCACCAATCATGAGGAGTTGCACGCCGCCAAAAGGTTCGCCGTGCTCACGGTAACGACGCAATACAGCATCGATGGCATCGAGCAGGTCCGCGCGAACCATGGAGATTTCGTCAATGATGAGCAAGTCCATCGAAGCGATAATCTTGCGCTTCTCCTTGCTGAAGTCGAACTTGCTCTCCACCTTGGCACCAGGCACGTAAGGCGAGAGAGGCAGTTGGAAGAAGGAATGGATGGTGACACCGCCTGCGTTGATGGCTGCCACGCCAGTCGGAGCGACCACGATAGGCCGCTTGCGTGAGCGCTCCATGATAGCCTTGAGGAACGTCGTCTTGCCCGTCCCCGCCTTGCCTGTCAGGAAGATGCTTCGCCCAGTATTCTCGACGAAGTCCCATGCCGTACGCAGTTCGTTGTTTTGTTGCATTTTAATATTGGAGATTAAAGATTACGGATTAAGGCTGATAGTGATGGCTGGCATCAAAGCAACCAAACTTTAATCTTTAATGGTATCAGCCGTAATCTTTAATCCTTAACCTTTATTCATCATTAGGCTCGTTTTAACCTTTCATTCAACAAATGACACAACTCGTCAGCCGTCATGCTGATGTCTGTGACGGAGATAGAATCCAGGGCATCAATGAGGCGCTTGTTCATGGAACGAATGAGGTAGCCGAAGATGCTGGCGTTCTGCATCATTTGCTGTTCCACGTCGGGCTTGTAGTTGATGGCTACGAACTCGTTATCGCCAAATTCCCTGACCTCGAAGGACGCGATGTCGGCAAAGCGGACATGTATCGTCCTAAATCTTCGGTAGGTGAGTTCCTCGTCGTCTATGGTCAAATGAGCCTGACCGAAGAGCCTTTCCTTCAGGAACGAAAAGAGCAAAATGATGCCGAAGCAGCCGAAGACCAAGATGCCGACCCATCCCACCACCAGTTCAAACACGTTCCTGTGCATGTGAAGGATGAAGATGCCACCAAGGACGAAGAGGATGCAAGCCAAGATGAGCAGCATCATCCGCCAAAGTGAGTGATATATCTTGATTTCTTTCATATGTCTTTCCTCACTTCATTCCCTCATTATTTCATTTTTTCATTCTTTCTTCTATGACGTCCCAGTCAATAATCTGCCAAAGCGCAGCAAGGTGATCGGGGCGACGATTCTGGTAGTCGAGGTAGTAGGCATGTTCCCAAACGTCGAAGGTCAGCAGGGGCGTGAGGCCTTTCTGCACGGGATTGGCGGCATTCGGCTCTTGCGTGATGACGAGTTTGCCGTCCTTATCTGCCGAGAGCCACACCCAACCCGATCCGAAGAGGGTCGCTCCCTTCTTCTGGAACTCGTCCTTGAAAGCCTCGATCGAACCGAAATCTCTCTTAATAGCCTCAGCCAAAGCGCCCGTCGGCTCTGCCTTCGTCGGCTTGGATGCAAACTGACGGAAGTAGAGTTCGTGGTTCAAGATCTGTCCCGCATTGTTGAGAATGCCGCCACTTGCCTTGCAGACAATCTCCTCGAGGCTTGCCTCCTCGAATCCGCTGCCTGGCAGCAGAGCGTTGAGGTTATTGACGTAGGCAGCCAGATGCTTGCCGTGATGGAAGCCAATGGTGTCCTTACTGATGACTGGTTGCAGGGCATCTGCCTCGTAGGGCAATGCCATCAAACTAAACTTTCCCATACCTTATTATATTTATATAGTTTTGCGTCTGCAAAGATACGAAATATAATTGAAAATTGAAAAAGGAAATGTTAAATAATGCAACAAATCGAAAGATTTCTTGTAAAACGTTTGGTTTATAACGTAAACTAATTTACATTTGCAGCATCGAACGTTATAAAACACGTCGAAACACTTTAATAATAACCACTTAACACAAGAAACTATGGAAGAGAACATGGAGTTGACTGCTGAGCGCAGTCTTGAGATTATTACTGAACAGATTGAAAAGAGCCGCCAAGCTGTATCGAAAGATACGGGACAATGGCTTTTCGTTTCAGGCTTGACAACTATGCTTATGTCAGTCATCGTGGCAGATGTTAACCTATTAACTCGGACACCTATAGCGCACTTGCTTTGGTTCGCCTTTCCTCTCATTATTTGGCTGGTTATGAAGTACATCAACAGGAATCGCGTGCCTGCTCCCGTCAGTTTGGTCGGCACGTTGGTTAGGAAGACTTGGTACACCATCTTAACTTTTGCGCTTGTTTATTCCGTTGTTGCTGTCGTGTGGAATAGATATTTGGTAGTCTATGAAAGTCCCGATGTCTATCTTTGTGCGGGAATGCATATAACGCCTACTGTCATCACGCTGCTGGCTGTGGCAGTAAGCATAACAGGTCTGATCCTTAAGAAGAGCTCGTTGGTATGGTTCGGATTGCTGTCCTTTATGATATTGCGCTGTGGCTTTTTCTTGCTTATATTAGGTCGTCTCTTGTCACCTTCAGAGTTTGCCAAGTTGGGTCTCATCAGGCCTTGCGACTACATCTTCCTCTTTGCCCTTGTCGGCCTGACGCTCCCAGGTTGGATGCTTATAAGGAAAAAGTAATATGAACTTCCAGCCATTAGACCCATTATTACACTCCGAGTTGCGCCTCGCAGTAATGTCTCTTCTCATTAGTGCTGAGGAGGCCGAGTTCCCTTACATCAAGGAGCAGACGGGAGCGACGGCAGGCAACCTGAGTGTTCAAATAGATAAACTGTCTTCGGCGGGTTACATCAAGGTGAAGAAGACGTTCAAGGGGAAGCGACCTTGCACGATTTGTCGCATCACGGCAAAGGGTCAGAAGGCTTTCACGGCTTATGTCGAGGCCCTGAAAGGTTACCTTGAAATAAAAAACAAGGATTAGAGAATGAGTATTAAGAATTATTTCGTAACTTTGTGCTGCGATTTAATTCTTAATTCTTAACTCTTAATTCTTACTTTTCTCAAGCACCATGAAGCGAGCTATTATTCTTCCTGCCGTAGCAATCATCTTGCTGGCCATCTTTGTGGGGCCTTATCTGTTGCTGCTTTTGATAGTCATCCCCATCGCTTATTTCTTCATAGATCGGCTGGAAAAGGCTGCTCCGAAGCGCGTCACCTACGCCAACATCGAGGAGGTTGAAGCGAAGTACGGGCAGCCGGACGATGTCGTCGTGCTTAGTGCGACGAGGGCTAACGAGTCGCAAGCCCTGATGCTCTTCTACAAGGGGCTGGACAAGGTGATTGTCTGTGGCGAGGAGATGAAGCTGAGCGACTTGGAGGGCGTGATGTCGAAGAACATGGCGACACCCTACACGATTGACGAATATGCCGTAGTTATCGCGACGAAAGACCCGCTTCATCCCACCATTCAGCTTCGTGTGGGCTATGATGGAGGCTTGGCTGGCGAGATTGCTGCGGAGATAGACAAGCATATCTTGAGGCCTGCATAATTCTCGGTTTTCCGAAGACCTTAGGTTTGTCGCCAAACTTAACATGGTTAAATTGTAATTTTAACGTGTTAAGTTGATTATTTTAACGTGTTAAGTTTGCAAAGTCAGCGTGCCTGGTTTTCAAACTAACCAAGAGTCATTTGTTGCTTTGATGTTTTCTTTTGAAAATATCAAAGTAGAAAATTGGTAAACACGAAATTTTGTTGTAAATTTGCACGCAAATTAAAAACGACCTCAAAATGATTACTTTTTTCAAGACTCCCCAGCTAAGTATTATCGCAACCGAAAGCAAAAAGGCTCTCACGAAAGCCGAAGTCGAGAAACTCTGCTGGCTGTATGGTGAAGCGAATACTGAAAAGGAAGAAAACTTGCAAGGTTATTTCATTGGACCTCGCCGCGAAATGATTACGCCGTGGAGCACGAACGCGGTGGAAATCACGCAGAATATGGCCATCGAAGGCATTTCGAGAATAGAGGAATACTACCCCGTAAAGGACGAGAATGCTGACTACGACCCCATGCTTCAAAGGCTTTATCACGGCTTGAATCAGGATATTTTTACCATCAACAAGCAGCCTGAACCCATCATCAGCATTGAGAATCTGGAGGAATACAACGAGAAGGAAGGCCTCGCGCTGTCCCCCGAAGAAATAGAATACCTGCATCAAGTGGAAGGACAACTTGGCAGGAAACTTACTGATAGCGAGGTCTTTGGCTTTGCTCAAATCAATAGTGAACACTGCCGGCACAAGATCTTTGGCGGTACATTTATCATAGATGGCGAAGAAAAAGAGTCGTCCCTCTTCGCGATGATAAAGAAAACAACTCAGGAGAATCCCCATCACATCATTTCTGCCTATAAAGATAATGTGGCGTTTGCTGAGGGACCAGTCGTCGAGCAGTTCGCTCCGAAGGATCACAGCACGAGTGATTACTTCGAAGTGCGTGACATAGAGAGCGTTATCAGCCTCAAAGCAGAGACGCACAACTTCCCGACTACGGTCGAACCCTTCAATGGCGCTTCAACCGGAACTGGTGGCGAGATTCGCGACCGTATGGGTGGTGGCGTAGGTTCATGGCCCATCGCAGGTACTGCAGTGTATATGACGAGCTATCCTCGCACGGAGGAAGAGCGCGAATGGGAGCAGATCTTGCCCGTCAGGAAGTGGCTCTACCAGACTCCTGAGCAGATCCTCATCAAGGCTTCGAATGGTGCTTCCGACTTCGGAAACAAGTTCGGACAGCCACTTATCTGCGGATCTGTGCTCACTTTCGAGCATCAGGAAGGTCAGGAGCAATATGCCTACGACAAAGTCATCATGCTGGCTGGTGGTGTAGGATACGGCACGAAGCGCGATTGCCTGAAGAAAGAACCTCAAAAAGGCAATAAGATTGTGGTTGTGGGAGGTGATAACTATCGCATCGGACTTGGTGGCGGCAGCGTTTCCAGCGTGGAGACAGGTCGCTATTCAAGTGGCATCGAACTCAACGCAGTACAGCGTGCCAACCCTGAAATGCAGAAGCGAGCCAACAATCTGGTGCGTGCGCTTTGCGAGGAGGAAGTGAATCCCGTTGTCAGCATCCACGATCACGGAAGCGCAGGCCACGTGAACTGCCTCTCCGAGCTTGTAGAAGAGTGTGGCGGACTCATTGATATGACGAAACTTCCTATCGGCGACCCAACACTTTCGGCAAAGGAAATCATCGCCAACGAAAGCCAGGAACGCATGGGACTGCTCATCGACGAGAAGCATATCGAGCATGTTCGCAAGATTGCAGAAAGGGAGCGTGCTCCGCTTTATGTGGTCGGAGAGACGACAGGAGATGCCCATTTCGCCTTCCAGCAAGGGGATGGGAAGCGTCCGTTCGACCTCGATGTGGCTCAGATGTTTGGCCACAGTCCCAAGACTGTCATGCGAGATAAGACGGTGGAACGTGCTTACGAGAATGTTTCTTACGACCAAAAGGACCTCAGCGGAAAGGTTGCTCGAGTGCTTCAACTTGAAGCTGTGGCTTGTAAGGACTGGCTGACCAACAAGGTTGACCGTTCTGTGACGGGCAAGGTGGCACGCCAACAATGTCAGGGCGAACTGCAGTTGCCGCTCTCGGATTGTGGTGTGGTTGCCCTCGACTATCGTGGCGAGAAAGGTATTGCAACGGCTCTCGGCCATGCTCCACAAGCCGCTCTTGCCAATCCGGCTGCAGGAAGTGTCCTTTCTGTTGCAGAATCTCTGACAAATATCCTTTGGGCTCCGCTCGAAGAAGGATTGGATAGCGTCAGTCTTAGCGCGAATTGGATGTGGCCTTGTCGTGCTCAGGAAGGCGAGGATGCACGTCTGTATCAGGCAGTTGAAGCGTTGAGCGACTTCTGTTGTGCTTTGCAGATTAACGTTCCGACAGGCAAGGACAGCCTCTCTATGACGCAGAAATATCCTGATGGAACTAAGATAATCAGCCCAGGAACAGTTATCGTTTCGAGTGGCGGTCAGGTAAGCGACATCAAGAAGGTCGTTTCGCCCGTTTTGCAGAAATGTTCCTCTACATTATATCACATAGACTTCTCGTTCGACCAACTGCGTTTGGGTGGTTCTGCATTTGCCCAAAGCATGGGGAAGGTCGGCTCAGATGTGCCAACGGTACGTGATCCGGAGTACTTCCGCGATGCCTTCAACGCCGTTCAGGACCTGATAAAGAAGGGCCTTATCCTTGCCGGTCACGACATCTCGGCAGGTGGTCTCATCACTTGTCTGCTGGAAATGTGCTTCGCAAATACTGAGGGCGGACTCGAGATAAACCTCGACAAGATGAAGTGCGACGACCTAGTGAAACTCCTCTTTGCAGAGAACCCGGGCATCGTGATTCAGGTTGCCGACAAGAATCGCACGGAGGTCAAGAAGTTCCTTGATGATGCGGGAGTCGGTTACGTCAATATCGGCCGTCCTTGCGACGAGCGTCACATCCTTATGGAAAAGGCTGGAGCACAATATCAGTTTGGTATTGATTACCTTCGTGATGTTTGGTATGCAAGCAGCTATTTGCTCGACCGCAAACAAAGCTTCAATGGTAAGGCCAAGGAACGCTATGAAAACTACCGCAAGCAACCGCTCGAATGGAACTTCTTGCCAAGTTTCACAGGCAAACTCAGCCAGTATGGTTTGAACCCAGACCGCAGGGAAAAGAGTGGTGTAAAAGCAGCTATCATCCGCGAGAAAGGCACGAATGGCGAGCGAGAAATGGCTTACATGCTCTACTTGGCAGGCTTCGACGTGAAGGATGTCATGATGACCGACCTCATTTCGGGCAGGGAAACGCTCGACGACATCAACTTCATTGTCTTCTGTGGCGGCTTCTCCAACAGTGATGTGCTTGGTTCGGCAAAGGGTTGGGCAGGTGCTTTCCTCTACAATCCCAAGGCAAAAGAGGCGCTCGACCGTTTCTACAGCCGTCCTGACACACTCTCCCTTGGCGTTTGCAACGGGTGTCAACTCATGGTTGAACTCGGTTTGGTGGGCAGCAATAAGGCAGAGAACAAGGCTCGAATGCTACACAACGACAGCCACAAATTCGAGTCGGGCTTCGTGGGGCTTACTGTCCAGACCAATCGCAGCGTGTTGATGGGCAGCCTGAGCGGCAGCAGGTTGGGCATTTGGGTTGCTCATGGCGAAGGTAAGTTCAGCCTGCCAGGCAAGGAAGACGACTACAACATCGTCCTCAAATACAGTTATGATGGCTATCCTGCCAATCCCAATGGCAGCGATTATACTGCTGCGGGCATCTGTTCGTCTGATGGCAGGCACTTAGCTATGATGCCACACTTGGAAAGAGCATTCTTCCCATGGCAATGCGGCTACTATCCTACCGACCGGAAGGCCGAGGATCAAGTGACACCTTGGATGGAGGCATTCGTCAACGCAAAGAATTGGATTACCTCGCACAAATAGTCAAATGTGGGAACTGCTTAAGACATTCTTCCAGATAGGACTCTTCACGATTGGTGGCGGCTATGCTATGATTCCGCTCATCGAGCAGAAGGTTGTGGACGAGAAACATTGGGTGGGGCATGATGAACTGCTTGACCTGATTGCGGTTGCGCAGTCGTGTCCAGGCATCTTTGCCGTGAACATCAGCATCTTCATCGGCAACAAGCGACTGGGCAACAAGGGAGCTTTCATAAGTGCTCTCGGCACCTGTCTGCCTTCGTTCCTTTGTATCTTGCTGATAGCCCTTATCTTCCAGCAATTTAGGGAGAATGTCTATGTCGAGCACTTCTTTCACGGCATCCGTCCTGCCGTAGTGGCCCTCATCGCTTTGCCTGTCTTTCGCATGGCAAAGAGCGCTAAAATCAATCGTTACAACGTGTGGATTCCAATCGTGGCGGCTTTCCTGATATGGATTTTGGGCGTAAGTCCCATCTTCGTCGTCTTGGCAGCAGGCGTTTCGGGCTATGTTTACGGTAAGTATTTGAAAGATGATTTTAACTCATAAATAATAATGATAACGCTCCTACTACAGCTTTTCTGGACCTTCTTCCTTATCGGTCTTTTCGGTTTTGGCGGGGGTTATGCCATGATTTCTATGATTCAGGGCGAGGTCGTGGGACATTATCATTGGATGACTATGGGGCAGTTCACGGACATTGTTGCTGTCAGCCAAAGCACTCCGGGACCTATCGGCATCAACTCTGCCACGTATGTCGGCTACACGGCACTCGTCAACGCGGGCTATTCACCTGCATGGGGAATATTGGGAAGCTTTATTGCAACCTTTGCAGTCGTGCTTCCAAGTTTCGTTTTGATGTTGCTCATAAGCAAATTCCTTATGAAATACAGGAATCATCCTTCAGTCGAGAATGTCTTCAGCGCCTTGCGTCCAGCCGTTGTCGGCCTGTTGTTGTCAGCCGCTTTGCTCTTGATGAACGCCGAGAACTTCAGTTCGATGAGTGAAGATCCATGGCGTTTCTGTCTCAGCATCTTCCTTTTCTGCTTCGCTTTTATTGCCCAGAAAGTCTATCGTCTCGGCCCAATCCTCATCATTTTGCTTTGCGGATTCGCCGGCATCATACTGGGACTTTAGTCACCAATCTGCCCATTTCGCTTTCTTTTTGCTATTTCGGTTTTGAATACAAAACTGAGTGAATTTGCGTAAATTATGGAGACTTTATCGGCTCGAAAGGTCAAGTTGTACGACTTCTCTAGAGTAGTTGACAAACTTCACACGTGAAGTTTTCCAACTCGACACGTCGATTTTGGTAATTTAACGTGTCTTGATGACCCCCAAAATAAGGCGAAATGGCCCGTTTTACATGCAAAATCGAGCGTTTTGACTGTCTTCTCCAGAACTCCTAAAATGTAACTTCAACAAAGCCAAGTAGTTACAAAAACCAACAAAATTCTAGAAACTGTGTACCTAGGTACAGGCCCTGGATTTCGATGCCGTTTTTTGGACTGTTTGGGAAATGCGGAGTGTAAGCAAATTATGCCAGTTTGCTTACATTCTGTCAAGTTGAGGCAGATTTATTGAGAACTGCCTCAATTATGAATTATGTATTTCGAATTGGGAATTACTCTTCGAGTGCCTTGAAGAGTTCCTCAATCGCGAGCTCTGGAGCGCCGTGTTTCTCGAGCAAAGTTACGAACTTGCTGCCGATAATGGCTCCAGCTGCGTTGGCTTGCGCGCTCTGCAAAGTCTGGCGATTACTAATGCCGAAACCAATCATGCGAGGGTGCTTGAGCCCCATCTTGTCGATTCGCGAGAAGTAAGCCTGCTTGGCTTTGTCGAACTCTTTCTGTGCTCCGGTCGTGGCTGCGGAACTGACCATATAGATGAAACCATCTGTGTTCTCGTCGATGAAGCGTATCCTCTCGTCGCTCGTCTCAGGCGTGATGAGCATGATAACCCTGATATCATACTTGTCTGCAATGGGTTTGACCTCGTCCATATAGTCCTTGAAGGGCAGGTCCGGAATGATAACTCCATCGATATCTACTTCCTTGCAGCGTCGGAAGAAAGCCTCGTAGCCCATGTGATAAATGGGATTCATGTAGCCCATCAGTATGAGGGGCAGCTGGACGCCTTGTTTCCTGAGTGGTTCCAACTGGGAAAAGAGCTTCTGAAGGCTCATTCCGTTTCGCAACGCCTTAGTGGCTGCGTCCTGAATAACTGGGCCGTCTGCCATCGGATCACTAAAGGGAATGCCTACTTCGATGAAGTCTATGCCTTTCTGTTCCAGCGTCTTAATGATGTCGCAGGCGCTTTCGAGGGTTGGATGACCAGCACAAAAATAGAGCGAGAGCAAGCCTTTGCTCTTCTCTTGAAATATCTTGTTAATTCTGTTCATAAGTCTGAATGCCTTTTATGAAAGTTTTTATCTTTTCTGTATCCTTGATGCCTGGCTCGATTTCGAAGCGCGAATTGATGTCGAAGCCGAGGCATTTGGGGTGATGAAACGTGTTGAGTCGCTCAATATCTTCAGGTCCGATGCCTCCTGAAAGCAGGAAGGGTAGGGCGTTTCGGTAGTCGCGGAGGATGTCCCAACTGAACTGTTTGCCGCTTCCACCAAAGCTTGTGCACTTTGTATCAAAGAGAAGCAGATCGACAAAGCCTTCGTATTGACCAGCAAGAGCGAGGTCCGCTTCCGAACTAATGCTAATAGCCTTAATGACTTCGCAGCCCGTCTTTTCTCTAACTGCTTGGCAGAACTCAGCACTTTCGCTGCCGTGAAGCTGGATGTAACTGAACTCGAAGGCCTCGTTATACTTTTGAATCTCATCAAGAGACTGGTTGACAAAGACGCCAACACGTTCGCACTTAGGCAGATAGGCAGGCACTTCGCTCACATATCGCGGCGAGCGCTCCCAACAGATGAAGCCCATCATGTCGATGCCCAAACGTTCCACTTCCCGAATGTTCTCGGCATCTCGCATTCCACAAACCTTTATTTTCATAATTGCGAAATGAAGTTCTTTAATGCTTCCCCTGGATTGTCGGTCTTCATGAAAGTCTCTCCGATGAGGAAACCCCTGTAGCCAGCCTCTCGCAGCAAGCGGATGGTGTCCGGATTGCTGATACCACTCTCGCTGACAAGCACTTTGTCTTGAGGAAGTTGGCTCGCCAAGCGGAACGAGTTCTGCACGTCCGTGACGAAAGTTCCCAGGTTGCGATTGTTCACGCCAAGTGCATCGACATCGATGTCGGCGTAGTCCAATTCGTGCTCTGAATGCAGTTCCAGCAGGACTTCAAGCGCCAAATCATGAGCTAGAGCTGTAAGCGAGCGGACTTCCTGCTTGCTCAGGTCGGCGGCGATGAGCAGCACGGCGTCGGCTCCGATGTGTCGCGCTTGGAAGAGCTGGTATTCGTCTATGATGAAGTCCTTGCGGAGGATGGGCAAGTTGACGAGCGGCCTGGCCTTTCTTATGTAGTCGAGCGAGCCGCCGAAGTACATCTCGTCGGTCAGGATGCTGAGTGCTGCGGCACCGTTTTGCTCGTAAGAAAGGGGAATCTCCTCAGGCTTGCCGTCCTCCTTAATCCATCCCTTCGACGGACTTTTGCGCTTGAATTCGGCGATGATGCCAAAGTCGTTCTCTGTCAAAGCCTGACTCAAACTGCGCTTCGATACGCCTTCCGACATTATTCGCTCAACCTCGGCATGGAGTTTGCGAGGCGGCGTCTGCTCTTTCTGCTCGGCCACTTCGATGCGCTTGTGTGCCACAATTTCTTCTAAGATGTCTTTCATTGCTTCAATTGTCGTTATCACGTTATGAAGTTATCTCGTTAAAACGAGGATTCCCTCAACTATTTATCTCGATGAAGGCCTTGAGACATTGCAGGGCTTTGCCGCTTTCGATGCTCTCGCGGGCCATTGCGACGGTGTCCGAGATGGGCAGGTTCGGGTTCATCAGGCTGATGCCACAAGCGGCATTGGCAATGACGACCTCCGTTTGGGCAGGCGTTGCCTTGTTCTCCAGCACGTCGTCAAATATGCGCTTTGCTTCCTCGGCAGTCGTTCCACCGAATATCTCCTCGGGCTTCACGTAGGCGAGTCCCATTTCGAGGGGTGTATAGACCTTCTCGAAGTGACGCGTCACGAACTTGAAACCGCTGGTGAGCGAGATTTCGTCGTAGCCATCGTAGCTCGAGATGACACCAAAGTTGTCGCCAATGCGCTGGTGCATGCTGGAGTAGAGACGCAGCTGGGTGGGCGTCGCGGTGCCGTGAAGCGAGTTCTTTGGCGTGCAGGGATTGATGAAGGGGCCAAGCAAGTTGAAGCACGTCGGCACGCTCAACGCCTTGCGAACCGGGCCGACAAACTTCATGCCTGTAGCAAAGAGGGGCGCGTGCAGGTAGCAGATGCCGGCTTTCTCAATGGAGCGACGGAGCACGCTCTCGTCGTCGGTGAACTTCACGCCGTGCGCCATCAGCACATTACTTGCGCCGCTCACGCTCGTGCTTGCGCCGTTGCCGTGCTTGCTCACTTTATATCCCGCTCCGGCAACCACAAAGCAAGCGCAAGTACTGATGTTGAACGTGTTCTTTCCATCGCCTCCTGTGCCCACGATATCCAGCGTGTCGAAGTCGTTGAGGTTAACGTGCTTGCCTGTCTCAAGCAGTCCGTCGCGGAAGCCAAGCATCTCATCCACCGTTGCGCCGCGTGTCTGCATCGCCATCAGCAAAGCCGCAATCTGCTCGGCAGGGTAGGCTTGGCGGGTGATGTTCACCAATATGTTGTGTGTGTCTTGCCGCGAAAGTGTCTCGCCAGCAATGAGTCGTTGTAGATACTGCTTCATATCATTGAACATTGAATATTGAACATTGAACAATTTTTGTTCCCCCTAAAGGGGGTTAGGGGGTCTCTAACCAATTCTTTATTATCGTCTTTCCGCCTGGCGTAAGCACGCTTTCGGGGTGATACTGAATGCCGCGGATGTCGTACTCGCGGTGTCTGAGGGACATGATGAAGCCCTCTTCGCTCACGCTTGTCACTTCGAGGCAATCGGGGAAACCTTTCGTATCGACTACCCAAGAGTGGTAGCGGCCCACTTCGAACGTCTTGCCCAAACCTTCGAACAGATAGTCGTCGGCCGTTATGGTGACGGGCGTCGCCACACCATGATAGACGTCGCTGAGGTTTGTCAACGTGCCGCCGAACACTTCGCCGATAGCTTGGTGGCCGAGACACACGCCGAGGATAGGTTTCCGTCCTGCGTAGGTCTTGATGACGTCGAGCAGCAGTCCTGCTTCGCTCGGGATGCCAGGACCTGGGGAGAGTATGATTTTGTCGAAAGCCTCGAGCCAAGACATCTCGAACTGGTCGTTGCGATAGACCGTCACCTCAGCCCCAAGTTCCTTTACCAAGTGGCTCAAGTTGTAGGTGAACGAGTCGTAGTTGTCTATGATTACTATCTTTTTCATGCATTTATTGTTTATTCCCCCTAAAGGGGGTTAGGGGGTCTATATCTTTCCTGCTATTTCGATGGCTCGTCTCAAAGCCCCAAGCTTATTGTTAACCTCTTGAAGTTCATACTCTACATTGCTTTTGGCAACGATGCCTCCGCCTGCTTGGAACCAAAGCTCGTTGTTACGGCTGACGAAAGTGCGTATCGTGATGGCTTGGTTGAGATTGCCCTCGAAGCCGATGAACCCGATGCAACCACCATAGGCACCGCGATTGTGCGGCTCGTACTCTGAGATGAGTTGCATGGCTCGCACTTTCGGAGCGCCCGACAAAGTGCCTGCGGGGAACGTGTCGATAAAGGTCTTGATGGGGTCAGCCTCGTTGTCGAGCTCTCCGCTAACGCGGCTGACGAGGTGGATGACGTGGCTGTAGAACTGCATGTCCTTGTAGAAATCAACCTTCACATTGTGGCAGTTGCGCGAGAGGTCGTTGCGCGCAAGGTCAACCAGCATGACGTGCTCAGCATTTTCCTTCGGGTCGTTGCGCAGGTACTCAGCATTCTGTCGGTCTGTTTCGCTGTTACCGGTACGCTTCGTTGTGCCTGCAATCGGGTCGATATATGCGTGACGGTTCTCGATGCGGCAATGCGTCTCGGGCGACGATCCGAAGATGCGGAAGCCTCCAAAGTCGAAGTAGAAGAGATAGGGACTGGGGTTGATGCTTCGCAAGGCACGATAAAGCTTGAAGTCATCGCCTTCGTAGCGCTGCTTGAAACGGCGAGAGAGGACGATTTGAAACACGTCGCCGCGCAAGCAATGCTGTATGCCGCGACGAATGTTCTCGCGATGTTCGTCGTCGGTCAACGTGCTTGTGCATTCGCCGACGGGATGGAAGTCGAACGCCTGATAGTTGCGGCTGGCGAGGTCGCGCTCCAGTTGGTCGAGGTCGTCCTGTTCGCCGTCGGAAAGCAGCTCGATAAGCGTGAGCTCGTTGCGGAAGTGGTCGAACACCACTACATCTTTATATAATATATAGAGCATGTCGGGCGCGTCGTTTTCCTCTTGCGTCTCGTCCTTGACGGCGATGTTCTCGAAGTAGCGGACCGCGTTGAACGTCGTGTAGCCATACAGACCGCAGTAGCCCACATCGTTGCCCTCGATGCAGAAACTGCCGAGGAAGTCATTGATGAGGCGAGCGGTGTCGTAGTTCTTGTCGATAGTGTGCTTTTCGGTTGTGCCGCCGGGGAAGCGGCAGAAACCTGTGCCGTGTTCGATGCTGACACTTGCGATGGGGTGGAGCGCGATGAACGATTTTGCGTTCTCGCCGCCGTGATAGTCGCTACTCTCCATGAGTGCGCTTTGCGGATAAGCGTCGCGAACTTTCAGATAAGCACTTACGGGCGTGATGAGGTCGCCAAGGACCTTCTTGCTTGCCGTGTGGAAGCGGAACTTATATGCGCTCATAATCAATTTCGTCTTTATGGTTAAGATAGGTTGCGAGGTCTTTGTCTCCGCGACCACTAACGGTAAGCACGACCACATCTTCTGGCTTGAACTTCATCTTAGAGAGTAGCGCGAGGGCGTGGCTGCTTTCGAGGGCGGGGATGATGCCTTCGAGTCGCGTGAGTTCGAAGGCAGCTGCGAGTGCTTCGTCGTCGTTGACTGCGAGGACCTTCGCCCTACCTGTCTCGAAGAGGTTGCAGTGCATGGGACCTGTACCAGGATAGTCCAGGCCGGCGCTGATGCTGTAAGGCTCGATGATTTGGCCATCGTCGGTTTGCATCACCTTGATGCGACTGCCGTGCAGAATGCCGATGGTTCCGATGTTCAGCGACGCTGCAGTCATCTCCGTCTCCATACCTTTGCCGCCAGCCTCGCCGAGAACAATCTTCACACGCTCGTCGTCGAGGTAGTGATAGATGGTGCCTGCGGCATTACTTCCGCCGCCAACGCAGGCGATGAGGTAGTCCGGCCAGTCACGACCAATCTTTTCCTGAAGTTGAAAACGTATCTCCTTGCTGATGACGCTCTGCAGCTTGGCAACCATCTCGGGGTAGGGATGCGGTCCGACTGTGCTGCCTATTATATAAAAGGTATCGCTCGGATGGCAGCACCAGTCGCGGATGGCTTCGTTTGTTGCGTCTTTGAGTGTCTTGTTGCCGCTCTCTACGGGAAAGACTTCTGCGCCCAGCATCTTCATCCGTTCCACGTTAATGTGCTGACGCTGAACGTCCAAAGCCCCCATGTAAACGCGGCAGGGCATTCCCATCAAGGCACAGACCGTAGCTGTTGCAACACCGTGCTGGCCCGCTCCTGTCTCGGCAATGATGCGCTTCTTGCCCATACGTTGGGCCAAGAGGATTTGTCCAATCGCATTGTTTATCTTGTGAGCGCCTGTATGATTCAGGTCCTCGCGCTTCAGATAGAGCTGGCAGCCGTATTTCTCGCTCATGCGTTTCGCATAATAGAGTGGGCTAGGACGACCCACATAGTCGCGCAAGAGGCTGTAATACTCCTGCAGAAACTCCTCACTGTCAATGATTTGCTGATACTGCTCGCGCAGCGCCTCGAGCGTACCATACAGAATCTCAGGCACATATGCCCCGCCGAACTCTCCGTAATAGCCTTTCTTGTCAACGTGATAGCTCATATACATTATTATATTTATAGTTTGACATTATATACAGAAAAGAGGCCCGTCGCTATCGACGAGCCTCTTTCTTATGTTTTTGACAATATACAACGGCTTCGTGCTTCGCGACTAAACTAATCTCGAATCACGCCACCACCAATTGTTAATTGTCATCATGTTTGTACTTTTTTCTGTTTGTTGATGCAAAATTACGTATTTATTTCTTTTTGCCAAACATTTTCCTCATTTTTTTTCAAGGAAATTATCATTTCTGTCATTTTAGTTAGGAAAATAGACAAGAAAAGTGGCATGGCCCTTTAATCCGTGAAATCTGTGTAATACGTTGTTGCTTATTTTGTCTTGCCCTGTAAATGACGAATTTGCTAAATCGTAAATAGTAAATCGTCAAATCGTAAATTACTTAGTCCTTCAGGTAATAGACGACAGTTGTGACGACGCGGACGTTCTTGAGCCAGGGCGTGTTCTGGTCGCGGCTCTCGATGCTGAACTGACCTTGGTCGGCAGTACGAATCTTGCCGAGCTTGCTGTTGGAGTCTTCTGCAAAGCGTTCTGCTGTCTTGCGAGCGTTCTTTGTGGCTTCGGCAATCATCTCAGGCTTAATCTCGTTGAGGCCCGTGAACTCGTAGCTCACATTTCCATCGTCATCGTATTCATTGCCGATGATGGTGACGCCTTGGCGCATCAGGTCGGCCTGTTTGTTGACAAGCTTTCGCACGAGATCCACGTTCTTGCTCACGACGGTCACCACGCAGTTTGCTTTGTAGCGATAGCGAACCGTCTCGCTGCTGTAGCTCATGTTGGCCTGCTGGTCAACCATCTGTGGCGGGGCTTGTGTGATTTCCTCGTCGTTGATGCCGTTTGCTTTCAGGAAGTCCACGATGGTGCGAGTGTCCTTCGCGATGGTTTCGTAGAGCTCAGCCGGGTCGTTGCCCAGCTCTTTGAACTTCAAAGGCCACGTCACCTTGTCGGCCTTCACCTCTTTCTCCGAGAGACCTTTGGCCGTTACGGTGCGGTCCATCTCCTTGAACTTCACGATACCTTTACTGATGGCTCCTCCTGCCAGGAAGAGACCGATGGCGAGAATCAGCGCCTCGCCCCAATACTTAAACTGGTTCTTCATGTTTTTTCTTCTTTTCAACTTTTCACATTATCTTATTACGCGTGTGAAGACCGGAGCTTCACCTTCGGCCACAAGCACATAAACTTTCAATTCTCCTGCTGGAGGCAACTTGCCGTCAGCTTCGCGAGGAAGGTCTTCTGCCGTGAAGAGATATTCTGTGCCTTCAGGAACGGCTCGAGCCGCTACCGTCTTAGCTTTGGCATGTATCATGGAATAGTCGCCGACAGCAGCATCGAAGATGGCTACTTCTTCCTCGCTTGCTTCATGTTGCTCGGGGAAGTCGTCAGGCGCAACATACTCTCCATCAATGAATCCGCCGGCCTTCAGGAAACGGTCAACCTCTGCAGGTACAGCCTCCAAACGGGCTGCACGAACACCATAGCCGGGCAGAATCTCGGCATTCGGCTGCTTCTCGGCCAGGTCCTTGACGCTCGACTCAAGTCCGCCGCTGCCGAAAGTGCAGAAAGGCACAACCTTCTTTCCGCTCAAATCTGCCTGAGCAAGGAAGGCATTCACGGGAGGAGCGTATGTTCCGAACCAAATGGGATAACCGAGGAAGATAACATCATAGGCAGAAAGGTCGGCCTTGATCGGTTGAATCTCTGGAACGACACCCTCTTCGCGCTCTTTCAGACAACGCTCGATGGTTGCCTGGAAGTCACCGTCGTAAGGTTCTGCGAGTACAATCTCTTCGATGTCTGCACCAAGTTTCGATGCAATCTCTTCGGCCACAACCTTCGTGTTCGATGTCTGTGAGTAGTAGAGCACCAATGATTTCTGCGGCTCCTGTTTCGGCTCGCACGAAATAGCCATCATGGCTGCAACCGCAAGTCCTAAAGTCAATGACAATGCTTTCATAGATATTCGGTTTATAGTTTTTATTGCAGGACAAAGTTACTATTTATTTCCCAATAAGAATCCACACATTATGTTATAAAAACATGAAATGATATATTTTAAGGAATGTTTACAGAAAATGATAAATCTTTCGTCAGAAATGATAAATGATAAGTGGGCAAATAATAGTAAATTTGCAATCGGAATGCTGCAGAAATGAAGTGTGATAGCCCACGAAAGGAACAACGCCACGCTGCATGATGTGACCTCTCCCTGTGTGCTGCAACGCTATCAGGAACGGCAAGAAGGTTGTAATAAAGTGAGTTTAACTTACTCCATTCATGTGGGGCATCTCGCTACTGAGGTGCCCCTTTTTTTGCTTTCTTTCCAAAGAGAACGAACAAAAAACGAGGAAAAAAGTAAAAAAGTGTCGGAAAGTTTTGTCAGTTTCAAAAAAAGATGTACCTTTGCACTCGCGTTTCGGAGGAAGCGCACTCAAGGCAGCCTTGAAAGAGGCACCGAAATTACTGAAGAGACACATTGTTGGAGAGGTGGCGGAATTGGTAGACGCGCTACTTTGAGGTGGTAGTGCCGCGAGGCGTGGGAGTTCGAGTCTCCTCCTCTTCACATAATGTCAGGCGGAAATAGCTCAGTTGGTAGAGCACGACCTTGCCAAGGTCGGGGTCGCGAGTTCGAGTCTCGTTTTCCGCTCGGAGAGCAAACGAGGCTCAAGGTGCTTTAGCATCGAGTCTCGTTTTCCGCTCGAACGAGATTAAGGTGCTTTGCGCTGAGTCTCGTTTTCTTTTGATTAGAGATTAGTGACGAGTGAAGAGATAAACTATAAACTATAAACTCTTAACTCTTAACTAAAGATTGCCCAGGTGGCGGAATGGTAGACGCGCGCGTTTCAGGTGCGCGTGCCGCGAGGCGTGCAGGTTCGATTCCTGTTCTGGGCACAAAAGAAAGGCTGGTAACTCAGGTTGCCAGCCTTATTTTGTTTTATTGCTCTCAGCTAAAGACGGCCTGCGGGCTTGGAGGGGCTCTCAGCCTTGATAGGGGAGGAGTGGTTGAAGGCCGAGGTGGGGTGACCGAGCCTCCATCCTTACTCCACCCATCGCTTTGCTCTTCCTCTCCCGTTCAAGGAATGGGAGGGGAGTGAGGATGCAGTGTTCTCCGCCCGAGGACGATGTCCGAAGAGATTTTTGGTCTGCGGAATAAAGTCCTCAGCTTGTGTCGGATTTTTGTTTTTTTCATATTACATTTCCCCGATGCCCACATTTAATTCTTGATACGCAAGCTGCGTTTACACAAACACAGCCTGCGAATGGACAAACGCAACTTGCAGATGTGCATACGCAGACTGTGTATGAAGTTTCAGGCGAGGCAGACGGAAGAACGCTGCTCGGGGCGATTGTCTTTCCTGCTGTTTGGCCAAGAGTTTTCCGCTGGTCAGAAGAGGACAGCTCCGCCGTTGGGCAGGACGTTCAACGTCACGTTGCCCTTCTTGTCGGCCTTTAGAGGAAGAGATACGGTTTTCGTGATGTTGGCTTCATCCGTGATGAGGCTCTTCACGTTGTAGCCCTTGATGTCGAGCGACAAGGTGAGCGGCTCTTTCTGAGCGTTGAGAGCGGCGATGTACCACTGGTCGGCATGGCGGCGAGCCAAGACAACATACTTGCCCGGGTAGCCGTCGATGAAGCGCGTCTCGTCCCAAGTGGTCGGCACCTGCTTCATGAAGTCAATCTCGAACTGAGGCTGCTCTGTGAGGTTGCGAGGCGTGAGGGCGAAGTTCTGGCCGCTCGACTGGAAGACGATGGCTGTGGCGAGCTCAAAAGCATCGGAGGTGCGACGCGTATTCCCCTTGTCTGGGTCTTTGTGGAGGCGCTTCTGGAGGACTGTGCCGCCATATTCCATCGAGCCGGTTGTGTTGCGGACAAAGGGATGAAGGCATGCGTGGCGGGCTTCCATCTCGCAGAAACCTTGGCTGAAGTATAGGTTCTCGCTGGCCAGGACGGCTTCGGAGCTGCAATAGTTGGGGTACATCTTCTCCCATCCTCGCGGCATCGTGCAGCCGTGGAAGATGACCTGAATGCCGAAGTCGTTAGCGTCGGAGAGGATGGCTTCATAGAGTCGCATGGTCTCCTGCTTGTCGCCTCCGAAGAAGTCCACCTTGATGCCGGCCACACCACCGTCGCGCAGCCACTTCATCTCCTTCTTGCGGACGATGGAGTTGTGCATGCATTGGCGGGCACTCTGCGGAGCATTGTTCCAGCCGCCGTTCGAGTTGTACCACACCCAGGGGCGCACGCCTTTCTCCTTGCAGTAGGCAAAGAGCTTCTCCATGCCCGTGCGTCCGATGTTCTCGTACCAGCCGCCGTCGATGAGGCAGCCTTCCCAACCGAGGCTGGCAGCCAGGTCGATGTACTTCACCTGGTCGTCGTAGTTGATGCTCGCGTCTTGCCAGATAATCCACGACCAAGTGTTGCGCGAGCCCTTATAGTCGATGCTTGGCTCATAAAGTTGCTCCACGACGTCCCAGGTAATGGTGGTCTCCACGATGGGCTTCAGCGTTGGGCCGAAGGTAATGGTGCGATAGGGCGTCCATTGCGTCATCCAGTCGTAGGGAGATATCTTGCAGTCGGCCAGCCCCAGCTGAGCACCTGTGCTGCCGAAGCCGTTGTTTTCTCCCTCCATGGGGAAGGCGATGGTGAAGAGGCCGTCGGGTGTGGCATCGCTGAGATGACTGCCACAGTAGTTGCTGCTGACGCCTGTCTCGCTTATCAAGAGCCAGCCCTTGTCGCCCTCATGGAAGAGGCAGGGGAAGGTCCAGCCGTGTCCGTACTGACTGCGTTTCGTGATGGGTTCGTCCCAGATGTAACCCTCCTCGTAGCTGGGCTTTGTTTGCATCCATCCCACCATCGGGTCGCTCTGCGGACAGATGAAGGCTGTGGCATCCGTTGGCAGACGGAAACCCGAAGCCTCGCCCGTCACAACGATTGCTGTGGTCTGGCTTCCTTGTCCTTGCATGATGCGGTAACTGTAGGCGATGTTATTGTTGAAGACTCGGAAGGCGACCATCATCATCAGTTTGCGCTTCTTTGCTTCGGGATTGGTGAAAACGAGGACGAGGCTGTTCTCCTCGGCACTCATCTCGCTCTGTTTGCCTTGTCGCAGACGATATTCTGTCTTGTGAGAAATGTTTTCCGGCGTTTCCTGCCGAATGTACTCAAGGTCTTTGCTCAGGTCGCCCACATTGGTGTAGAGGCCGAGGGGCGAGTCGAGGAGCATCGGCACATCGAGCGTGTCGGGCACGGCACCTTTCTTCTTGGCTTTCACGAGTTGGCGATAGCCGGCAGAGTAGGTGAGGCGGCCGTCCTCGAGTTTCACATCGAGATAGGTAAGACCGTCAGGTGACAGGATTCTCTCTTTCTTCGCCATCATGCAGAGAGGCAGAAGAAGCATGGGCAGAAGCACCCATTTCGCATTAAAAAGGTTTTGTTTAGACATATTACTAATACTTTTGGTAAGATTTTCGGTCGAGTTTGCCGTTGTAGGTGTGCCTGATGGCATCGACGGCCTCATAGAGTAGGGGTATTTTGTAGTTTTCGAGGTGTCCTCGGAGGAAGCTGGCAATGTCCTTTGGCCTGACCTCATGCCCTTGCTTGGGCACATAAAGCAGCTTGGGCACCGTGCCGAGCAGGATGTGGCGGGCTGGGATGCAGATGCAGTCGGCGATGGGCTCGAAGCCGTTGACTGCGTCTTCCACCTCAGCAGGGTTCACCTTGTATCCGCCCACATTGATGACGTCGTCCTGCCGTCCCTTCAGGTGCAGCATGCCTTGCCCGTCCAGGATGCCGATGTCGGAAGTGAAGACTTCTCCGTCTCGAAGGATGTCAGCTGTCAGTTCGGGAGCGCCTACATAGCCCGACATGATGGTCAGGCCCGAACAAATCACCCTGCCATCCTCGTCGATGCGAACGGAAGAATGCTTCATCGGCTTTCCCAAGAGGCCAGGCTCGCAGCCGTACTTGCTGTACTCGTAGCTGCAAACGATGCCCGTTTCTGTCGAAGCGTATGTGTTGAAAAGGCGGGAAGAAGGCAGTATGCGGCAGAGGCTCTCCATATCGCTTTGGGAGATGGCAGCGGCTCCCGTCTCGATGAAGTCAATCTTTGAGGCGACAGCGGCCAAGTCCTTTGAGGCAACCTGCAAAAGCATCCTGATGCTCGAGGGGACAAGGAACGTGGCGAACTTCTGGAAAGGCAGCTGGAAGGCAGAAAAGAAGGCGTTCATGTCCTTTAGACTCTCCAATATATATAATGTGCCTCCCGTCATAAGCGTGGGATATATCTTGGAGAGGCTGCCAAGATGGTTGAGCGGGCCGCAAATGATGAAGAGCAAGTCGGAGGTGAAGCCAAGCCTGTCTATCAGGTTCTCGGCATTGGCCGTCCAAGCCCTCGACGAAATCATCACGCCTTTTGCCTTGCCGGTCGTACCTGTGGTGTAGAGGATGTCAGAGACATTGAAGATTGAAGATTGAAGATTGACCTCGTCGCGGATTTGCTGCTGACGTTCCTTGGGCGTTGAGGCTTCGAGAGGAACGGCAACGGCTCCGCAGACATGAACGGCCAGATAGGTCACGATGAAGTCGGTGTCTTGCGTAGCGACGAACACATGCGGCTGGCCCTCCTTGAGCCCCAACCGTAGTGCCTCCTCCTGAACGCGTCCCCATAAAGACGAGTAGGAGAGCGTCTCGCTGCCGGTTATGACCGCCGCTTTGTCCGGCGTCGTCTTGGCAAAGCGTTCGATTTGTTGCTCAAGCGTCATTCCTTCGCAAGTTTTTCTTCCACCATCTTAACGATAGAGTCGATGGTCTTGAGGTTCTTCGGCGTTGCGTCCCTTGCCTCCAACTGGATGCCGTATTCTTCGGAGAGGAGCATCAGGATGGTTGTGACGCCAAGCGAGTCGAGCTCGCTGAAAAGGAAGTCCGATTCGAGATTGACCATGGGGAGCGCCCCCGACAGCAATTCAATAATGTGTTCTTTCATAATCTATAGCGTTTCAAATCGTTTTGGGAACCGCTTCATCATCCATTTGAAGAGAAGCGGCGGTATGAGGTAAGCCATCAGCACGACAGAGAACATGCCAATGATGGTGACCTCTGCCAGCGAATGGAGGGCAGGATGCTTGGCAAAGATGAGTGTGCCGATGCCGATGAACATTATCAGGGCAGAGAGGATGATGCTCCGTTTGTAGGGAGCAAGGATGGGGCGTTTGTGAATATATTCCGAGATGCAGCCCTCCGTCATGAAGATGGTGTAGTCGTCGCCCTGGCCGAAGATGAAGGTGGCGAGGATGATGTTGACGATGTTGAACTTGATGCCCAGCAACGACATGATGCCCAGAATCCATATCCAGCTGACAGCCATCGGGATGAAGGATATGACGGCCAGCTCGATGCGTCGGAACGATAGCCACAGGAAAAGGAAGACAATCAACGAACAAGCCCAGCCTATATAATTGAAGTCATTGGAAAGGGAGTTGGCAACCGAGGAGTTGAGGGCAGCGATGTCGAAAGCTTCGGGCAAAGCCTCCTTGACGCGTTCGGTATCTTCTTTCCTAACGGTAAGGGCATCTACTATCGTGGCGTTCGCTTTGCCCGAGACATTCCCTGCAAGGACTTTGGAAGTCAAGGGAAGGAAGTAATCAAAGGCATGTGCCGTTTGTCCTGCCTCAATGATGTTGCTGAATTCAGAGAATGCTTCGGTGGAGAATCCATGCTTTCCCGATGCCGCATCGAGGTCGCTAAGGAGCCTGGGATGTCTGCCGAGCCATTCGTTCCATCGGTTGATGCGCTTTGCCTGCTCTGCTTCCGAAGGCAGGAAGCGGCTTACGCCTTGGTGGCTCACGATAAGCCCTGCTTCTTTCAAGGAGTCGAGAGCAGTTTGTTTGGCTTCTGAGAGGGTAAGAGCTTCGTCGAAGTCCTTTCCAGTAGAGAATGTGTAGAGAGAGATAAGGTCTCCCTCTCTCTTGATGGAGCTCAAGAGGGGGCTGTTCATGTCGGCTTTCTGCTCCTCGGTCATGTAGTTGATGTTCGATACATCTGGATCAAATTCTGTGGAAAGGCTGAAGTAGGCAAAGACAAGCGTAAGCACAGCCACCAAGACGACCAGCCATCGCTTTCTCTCTATCTGCACGGAGGCAAGACGGCTCAGGATATCAGGACATTTACCATTTGACCATTTACCGTTTACTGTTTCGTTTTCCGTGGAGGAGGTCACTAAGTGCGGCAGCCAAACGAGCACAAACAATATCGTGCCGATAAGCAGGAAGGAAGCAAACAAGCCGAGGTCGCGCAAGGCAATGGACTTCAGCGGCACGAGAGCGAGGAAAGCTCCGACAGTCGTGATGTTGCCTACAAGGAGCGGAGTGGTTATTTCGCGAAGTGCTTGCCGAATGTCGGGCTGGTGCTGCACATGGCTGATGAGGTGCAACGGATAGTTGACCGCAATGCCGATGATGATGCTCGATATGCCAACGACTATCATCGAGACGCTGTCGTGCACAAGAGCCATGCCACCAAGCGCAAAGAGCCAGCCTCCAAAGACGGACAAGGCGATGAGCAGGATGTCCCTGAACCTGCGGAAAGCATAAAGCAGCAAGGCTAGGATGAGTATGGCAGCCAAGGACACGGCCAGGATGCTGTCGTGCATAATCTGCCTTGCGTTGCCCACAGCCACTTGCGGCCCGCCAATGACGTGCGCCTTTATCTCTGGGAAGTCTGCTTGCATGGTGTTAATAGCCTTGTCGAGCAAGGCGACGAGTTGGGCGTTCCTCTTTGTTTCGCTGCTTCCGAAGGGCGAGGAGAGCATCACAATAGCCTTGGACATGTCGGGCGTAAAGATGTAGCCGTCGTACATCTCAAAGTGCATTTGCCGCTGCGATTGCTGCAGTTCCTGCAAGACCGGCGCAAAGAGCCCGAGGGGGTCTCGAGCTATGTTTTCGCTCAGCATACTGCCCGAAGGGAGCATCAGGGCGTTTAAGTCGTCTTCGAGCTTTTCGTCCATGAAATCAGGCAAAGCGAGCAGGCTGTCCATCCGTGTGTAGTCTTTCTCTTTGAGGAAGAGGGGGATGTTCTGATAGACGAAGTCCATCGTCTCGGAGATGCTTTCGAGGTCGAATGTTGCTTGCAGGTTTTGGCACCAGCCAGCCGTATCGCTCTCCTCCAAGGCCTCTACGAAACCATCTATTGCCTGCGTGGTTTGCTCTGCATCTCCGCCGCTCTCGAAGACAACAAAAAGGCGGTTCATGCCCGAGATGTCCTGATAGACTGCCATCCGCTGCCTGTCTGTTTCGCTGAGAGGAAGGAAGTCCTGGATGTCCTCTTTATAGGAGAGACGCATGACGGACGCTATCATAACGAGCGCTATGGCGAGAAGCGATGCCCAACGGGCAAAGGCATGTCGGCGGAGGTAATCGTATATCTTCAGTATCATTTCTCGAATAGTCTTTTGCTGTCAATGGGGTTGGCATAGATGCCGAGGAGAATGTCCCTCAGTTCCTTCGTATCGTATTCCCCTTCGAAACGGGCGAGGCCTGACATGTGGCGGACAAATGCCGCTTTCTCTTCCTTGCCATACATCTCCCGATATGTGTCCTTCCCGCTGCGGAGGTCGTGGGCGATGAAGTTGTTGGGCGTGAGCCGATATGCCGAACAGATTCGCTTGTCGAGCAGGCTTGCCACTTGCTTGTGAAACTCGTTGGCTGTTGTGTTGGGCAGGTCTCGGAGATGAGCTGCGGTGAGGGGCTCGCAGAAAGCGAGGTGCACGCGTCCTTTCTGTTGAGTGATGCCAGTCAGGATGCTGTTCAGGTCCTCGCCTGGCTTTTTCGTGTAGGGACCTCTGCGGCGCTCGTAAAGCTCGATAGCCTTCAGCACGTCGCACGACTCCCATTCGTACGAGATGGCGACCGGCACGATGTTGAGTTCGGCAAGAGAGGCGATTCTGTCCTTCGTTTCCGACATCCCGAACATCTTGATGATGCCTTGGTCTGTGCGGTCCTTGCCGTCTTTGGTTCGGCCGTTGCGTTGTGCAATCCAGACAGACTGGCGTTTCTCGACGAGTGTCTGGCGGATGTATTCTGAGAGCAGGAGCGAGTTCTTGTAGAACTCACGCGCATTCTTTCCGGGGCGTGCCACCTTGAACATCTTGTTGCTCTTGCCCACGTCTATGACCAGCTCGCCTCGCATCAGGTTTTCCCCGAAGGTGATTTCGCAGGTGTCGAAGCCGTTGTCGGTCAATATGTTCTGCATGAGCGAGGCATCGAGCATGATGTCGCGATGGTTGGAGACAAACAGGTAGCTCTTCTCTGGTGTAAGCCGTTCGATGCCCGAGTAGGTGAAGCCAGTCGTGCTTCTCCCGATAATCTGCTTGTTGGCATGATACATCACGCCGAGCTGGAACTCGCGCACCGTCTTGTAGCCCATCACCTCTCTCGCCACCTCTTCCGTCGGTCTGTCGGGAAAGACAAACGAGGCAAGCAGAGCGAACTCCTTGCTACAGGCAATGCGATGCATCGCCGCAGGTATCTCCGCCTCGTTGTACGGACGTATGTCTTCGAACTTACCGCTTACCATCTTTCAACCTTTCAATTTTCAATTTTTCAATCTTCAATTTTCAATATTCAATATTCAATCTTCAATTATAAACCTTTCAATTTTCAATTTTCAATTTTCAATTTTCAATCAAAAACCTTCCAGCCGTCGTAGCCATTTGAGGAACTCTCCCTTCCAGGCGCGGCACTCGGCAGTTCCCTTTGTCTCTGATGCCCCGAAGCCGTGTCCGCCTGTTTGGTATTGGATGTAGCGATGGGGGACGCCTTGAGCGGTAAGGGCCGAGTCGAGGAGCTCCGAGTTGTGGCATTTCACGACGTGGTCGTCCTTGCAGTTGACGAGGAAGACCGGCGGGCAGTCGCTCGACACATGCCGTTCGATGGAAAGCGAGTCGCGCATCGTGCGGCTATACTTCTTGTATTCGCCCAGCAAGGCCCGCCTGGAGCGCTTGTGGCTGCAGGGGTGCGACATGCTTACCACAGGGTAGATGGCTGCCACAAAGTCAGGAGGGCAATTCTGAATTCCCGACATCATGGCCAGATGTCCTCCTGCCGAGAAGCCCATCACACCTATGCGATTCGGGTTGATGCCATACTCGTCGGCATGTTCGCGCACATATTGGACAGCCCTTTGCAGGTCGTCCCGGGCATCGGGATACTGATGGCCTCTGAAGAGTAGCCGCGAATGTGTGATGTAGGGCACAAAGCCTTGCACGCGGTACTTCAGCACGAAAGCGGAGATGCCGTTCGCTTGCAGCCATTTTGCCACCTCGGTTCCCTCCGTCTTCTTTGCGAGCCAGCAATACGCGCCCCCTGGGCAGACGATGACGGCCGATGAGGGCGAGCCGCCTGTTGCCGGAAACGGCGTCAGCGTGACAGACTTCGCTTTGGTCTCTGTGCCGTTCCAAAGCCGTATGCCCTCTTCGGCACGGGACTGCATACTGCAGCATATCAGTATGATTGCTAACCAGCGAATCACAATTCCTTGTTCGATATTTTTTGTTTTACCATCTTGAAATCTTCCGGAGCCTGCGCTCGATTCTTGAAACGCAGGCTGCGTATGGAGGTGCGCTGTCTGCGAACAGGCAGATGCAGGCTGCGTAGGTCGGTACGCAACTTGCGTCTCGTCTTTCTGGCTTTCGGGGAATGTTTTTTCCCGTGCCTCGAAATGGTTTTCCGCCTTGCGAAGTGTCTCTTTCATAGCTTGTTAATCACATGGTTTGGACCGAGAATGGCTTCGCAGGTGTTGATGGCGGTGAGCGGTACGCCACAGAAGCCGTGCAGGTTGACGCATTGTCCCGTGAGCAGGAGGTTGGGAATCTTGGTGACGACGGGCACCTGCGAGAGTGCCATGTTCGTGCAGTCTTTGGCGTAGCCGAACATTGTGCCCTCCTTCGCTCCGTAGTAGTCGCGGATCGTCAGCGGCGATGCGGTGTCGAGGTCCTCTATGCAGTCCTTGAAACGGGGGAACATCTCCTCCATCCTCGAGAGCAGGAACTCGGCTTTCCTCTGCTTCCATGCCTTGTAGTCTTCGCTGCGATGGCCGATGGTGGTGCCTGCCCATCTCTCCACTTCCTGCCATTCCGTCGGTGCCGCGATTATCATCTTCCGGCTGAACTCGCCTTGTTCTATCTCGGGCGGCGTCATGTAGAGGAAAGCGGAGCCCATGGGATTCCACACTTTGTCGTAGCCTTGCACATAGTAGCCGGTGTGGTCGAGGTAGCGGAACGCCTCGGGCTTGAGTTTCAGATAGAGGAGGAAGGCGGAATAGGTGTTGGGAATTTCCTGCATGCGTGTCCTGTAGGCTTTTGGCAAGGCCGACGGGTCGTCGAAGAGGAGGAGCAGAGCGCAGGGATGAATGTCGGAGATGTAAATGTCGGCAGCGTAGTGCTTTCCCTTCCGGGTCGTAATGCCGGTGATGCTCCTGCCTTCAGTATGGATGCGCTGTACGCCGTCGCCCGATATGACCTCTCCGCCGTGTTCTTTCACGACGCTGCCGAGCGTCTCGGCAAACAGCTGGCTCCCTCCTGCAAAGCGGCTCAGGCCATTGATGTGGAGCACGGAAATGGTGGCGTGGATGAAGGCAGGCGTCACTTCCTTGCGACCGCCATAGAGGGGATTGACGTAGGCCACTATCTGTTGCAGGCGCTCGTCGCTGATATACTGGCGGATGAAGCTGCCTGCAGGCATGGTAAACTCCTCGGAATGCGAGAAGATGTCGCGAGTGGACGGCCGAAGATGGAAGAGATCCATCTCGTCGCAGATGCGATACATGGCCTCCACATATGCTTTCAGGTTGTCGTGCTGCCGGGGAAAGTGCTTGGAAAGAGAGGCCACAAAGCCCTCCTTGCCGGATGCGATATCGTAGTATTGTCTGTCCTCGGCAAAGTAGAGGCGGTCGGTGCACTCCGTAGGGATGGGGCGGACATGCACCTTGTCCCATATACCGAGCCACTGGCAGAGCCGCCTGATGTTGCCGCCCTCTTGCAGGCCGCCTACGACGTGCATGCCTGTATCATACACCTCACCAAATCGCGTGAAGCTCTGCAGACCGCCGCCTATCGTGGCATTCTTCTCGAGAATGGTGACCTGCAGGCCTTCCTTTGCCAGGATGGCTCCGCAGAAGAGGCCGCCAAGTCCGCCGCCTATTATGAGTGCACGTTTAGCCATGAGTCTTTGGGAATAAGGTCGCTGCAAGCCACAATGGTGCCCACGAGGACACCCATTATGCCATGAGAGTTGACGTTCTGTCCGGCAAGCAGGAGGTTGGGCACTTTGGTGCGATAGGGCACGCGTCCTGCTGCACCGAGATGTATGTCTTTGGCCACACCGTACATCGAACCCGCCGCCGTCCCTGTGTAATTGAGGTAAGTGAGAGGCGTGGAGGTGTAGTAGCTGTCAATGGCAGAGGCAAAGCCGGGACGCAGCTTCTCGACTGCCCCTATGAGCCGCTCTGCCCGACAACGCTTGAAGCCTTCGTAGTCGCTGCCACGATGGCCTACGGTTGTTCCCTGCCATCTTGCCACTTCGTCGAAACTCATATAAGAGAGCACCACACCGCTGCGGGCATATCGAGGCTGCGGCTCGTGGCAATGATGCATGTAAAGGAAGTCATCCTGTCCGCAGTCCCAGGGCGATGAGGCTTGGTAGCCGTAATAGTTCGTGTTCATGTAGGGCATCGCATTCTCCTTGAACTTGATATAAAGGGAGAAGCAGCCCGTGGTGTTGGGGATGCTGCTCAGGCGACTGCGGAAGGCAGGGCGGATGAGTTTGGTGTCCAGCATCTCCAAGAGACGGGCGGGATGTACGGTGCTGATTATCGTGTCGGCAGGATAGAAACACTCTTCGGCGGTCTCTACGCCTGTGGCTTGGGTGTCGTTGCATACAATGCGGCGAACCTTCTTGCCTGTCAGGACCTGTCCTCCCATCGCACGAATGGAACGGGCAAGGGACTGCGCAAGGGCATCACTACCGCCAACGACACGATATGCGCTCTGGTTGTAGAAGTCCATGATGAAAGCGTGTTGCGAGAAAGGCGTCTTGTCGCGTTCTGCCGCATAGAGCGGCAAGTTGCCGACAAGGACGCTCTTTAGCATTTCATCGCGGAAGAGGCCGTCGAGCACTTCGTTGATGCTCCTTGTCTGATACTCCGTGTTGGCAGCCAGGTCGCGCTCGTCAGAAGTCAAGGAATTGAGTGTCGAGGCAGATGCTATGCGAGCCACAAGATCGATATATCGCCGCAGGTTGTCCTTCTCCTTGGGAAAGTAGTCGGCCATCTGCTCGATGAATGCCTCTCTTCCATTAGGGAAGCGAAAGTGTTCGCCGCCAAGCGCGACGGTATCATAGCCGTTAGGGGCGAGGGCATCGAGCTGCACATCTCCCAAACCGAGGTAGTCCATCATCCGATGCATCGTCTGTCCCTTTGCAGCGCTCCCAATGAAGTGCATGCCCGTCTCGAACTTGACGCCTTGTCGCGAGAAGCATTGCAGGCATCCTCCCACTTGCGTCCCTTGCTCGAGAACGGTCACGTCGTAGCCATTCTTCTGGAGGATGAAGCCGCAGGACAGGCCGCCGAATCCCGAACCTATGATAATGACCTTAGACATCTTGCTCTATTCGGTTTGCCATCTCTGCGTATCGCCTTTTGTAGTACTTCCGCAGTCCTGATGCTTGCTCCCTGGGAAGACTGCCATACGCCTGCAGCTCCTCGGGGCTGATGCGCCTGTCAATCTCAATCCTTATGGGCCATTTGTGGAGATGCTTCTCTTTCTTGGGCAAAGCCTTGCCTGCTCCGTAAAGGACAAGCGGCAGGATATCCACATTCAGCTGCTCGGCCAAGTAGAAGGCTCCTTGATGGAAGCGTGTTATCGTGCAGTCCGGCGAGCGTGTCCCTTCTGGGTAAACCGCGATGCTGTAGCCTCTTTCGATGAGCGATTTGAGCTTGGGCATCAGGGTGTTTGTGCCTTCGGAGACGGGATAGAACTCGGCGTTGCGGATGATGTAGCCATAGAAGGGATTGTTCCACACCCAGTCTTTTGTGAGGCAGACGAGCTTGGGGGTATGGATGAGCATAGTCATCAGGTCGAGGTGCGACTGGTGGTTGCAGATGATGACGGCAGGCTTCCGGAAGTCCTCTCCATGGGGATTGCCCACAGAGAACTTGACGCCTGGAATGCCGTGCCACAGGGTGACGAACTTCGAGAAGTACCAAAGCATTTTGTGGATGCCCATTCGTTTCTTCTCCTGGTCTTTGACGAAGGTCAGCCAAAGCATGGCCGCTGGCGTGACGACAAGGAAGACCGAGATGATGAAGAAGAGCAAAGCGTAGGCCGTACGCAGGAATGTCATCAGCTTCCGCCATATGGCCAGCGGCAAGCCGTATATGACGGCAAGGATGCAAAGCAGCGTGTTGAGGATGAAGATGCGCGAGAAGTCGGCGACAGGGCGGAAGTGCGACACTCTTTCCTCTGGCGAAGGGTAATAGACATTGACGGGTGTGGAGACTATCTCTGTGCCGTGCCAGGAAGAGAAGACAAGGAGCTCGAGCTCTGCCTCGTAGCGGGATGTGAGCAGCGACAGCCCGTAAAGTTTCTTCAGGGGGTAGAGCCGGAAGCCGGTCTGCGTGTCCTTGAGGCGATGCCCCGTCTGAATGGCGAACCAGAAGTTGCTGAAGGCGTTGGCGAACTTGCTGCCTTTGCTGCGTTCCATCTCCTCCAGTCCCTTGCGCTGCCCCACGATGAGAGCTCCCGGATGCTTTTGGTTGGCATGAAGCATCGCAGGGATGTCCTCGGGAAAGTGCTGGCCGTCGGCATCCAGGGTGATGGCGTAGGCAAAGCCCATTTCGAGAGCCTTCTTGAAGCCTCGCTTCAGGGCGGTTCCCTTGCCTGCATTCTTCTCATACGAAACGACGGTAATCCCTTCTATGCCTTGCAGGATATCGAGTGTCCCGTCGGTGCAGCCGTCTGCCACAACAATGACGTCCTGGCATTGTTCAAGCGTGCGACGAACCACATCGGCTATGGTTCCCTGGTTGTTATATGTGGGAATCACCACGCAGATGCCTCTGTCGCGAAGCAAAGACCATTTACCGTTTACCATTTAGCCATTTACCGTTTCTTCTCCCCCATGGAGGGGGCGTTAAAGGGGGTCAGTTGATTTGGATGTCATGCAGTTCGATGACGGTTCGGTCGCCGTTCTTTTCGTGCAACTCCACCTCGGTTACTGTGGATTGTCTGATGTCGAAATGAAGGACCAGCTTTGCGTAGAGTCGCTTCATCTCCTTCTTTAGTGGGAGAAGCGTGGCAACATACTCTGAAGGCATCTCCTTTGCCGAGACCTGGAAGGCCTTGCTGTCCGTAAGACATTTGCCGGCCACGCTGTTCATTATCATTCGTGCCATTTCGCCCACGAACTTCTTGCTTCCCGTTCCCTGCTCCTTGCCCCTGTCCAGGCGGGCACTCGTGCCGTCCAGGATAAGAGCGCTTGCCTTGGGGCTCGTGTACTCCCATCGGAGTTTGTCGGGTTGCTGACAGAACATCTTGCCTTGCGAAACCTGTTCCTTGCTCAGCATCTTCATGTACTTCGTCTGCGTGAAGTTGCAGCGGATGGTCTTTATCTGTTCGGCGGCAGACGTCATCGTCTGTATCATCTTCTGCTCGCTGAGGCCTTGTGCAGTCAGGACTGCGGACAACAGACAGCAGACAACAGATAATATCGATCGTTTCATTTCTTTGTTCTTTTTAGCTCACCCCTTATGGGAGCGGGGAGAGAGTCTTTACTTTGCTATGAAGTAGCATCCTGCCATGATGAGCAGCACGCCCAGCCATCTTGTCAGGCTCACCTCTTCGTGGAACACCAGCATCGCGGCAATCATGCCGAACACATAGCTGAGCGACACCATCGGATAGGCCATGCTGAAGGGGAAGTGCTTGATGATGTAGAACCAAAGCAGAGTGGCTGAACCGGAGAGAATGCCACAGAGGGCAAACTGCCAGTTCAGGAGCACCGACTTGAAGAACTCCCAGTTCCAGCCGAATGGCTCCATCCTTGCAAGGGCGAATTTCAGGAAAACCTGTGCGCTTGCAAGCAACAGGCATTGGAGGATGGCAAGAGGCAGCAGTTGCATACATTTTTAAATTATGATGCAAATATAGATAAAATTCTCGAATAATAAGCAAGAGCAATGAAAATTAAGAGTTAAGAAGTAAGAATTTGGAGTTATGAGACAGGAAAAATATTCCTGCCCCCTGCACCTTTATGCCTTTTCGCCCTTTCTCTTTTCCTTTTCCGCCCTCTGCCTTTTCCCCTCCTTTATGCCTGATTCTTCATACGCAGGTTGCGAACGCAGAATCACAGACTGCGTATTTCCGTCTGCAACTTGCGTATCTCCGTCCGCAGCTTGCAAATTAAATAGAGAAAGTGTAAAAGTTAAAAAAATATAAGGAGGGGAAGATGTATGTACCATGTGACTTTTACGATTCTCCTATAAGGAAAATGCAATAATCATGTGAAATGAGCATAATAAAGGGAAAAAAGCTGCGATAATTTTGCAGGTAATAGTGAATTTTTTGTAACTTTGAGGGCAGAACAGTAAAATTGTGTATAATCCGATATCAACACATAAAGGCCTACGATTATGAAAAGGAAGAATTACATCTTAGTCTTGCTCCTGATCTTGGCGGGCTTGCAGACAGCACATGCACAAGTTATGAAGATTTGGCAGAACGGCAAAGCTGTCACTTATGTAGTCGCTGCGGTAGACAGCTTACAGTTCGTGGAAAATTCATACGAGTGGGTTGACCTCGGTCTGCCTTCAGGCACACTTTGGGCAACATGCAACATCGGCGCCAGCAGCCCCGACGGTCTCGGCAGCTTCTTCGCTTGGGGCGAGACACAGCCCAAGCAGGAATACACCTTGGAGAACTACAAGTTCTACAAAGACGGTGGCTGGACGAAATATTGTCCCTCAGGCTTTGGTGACGAGTTCTCCGACAATTTATCTGTGCTTCTGCCAGAGGACGATGCCGCCACAGCCAACTGGGGCAGCGAATGGCAGACACCGGACATGAACCAGTGGTGGGAGCTTATCAACGCAGGGTACACCACATTGGAATGGACAAAGTATAACGGCGTGAAGGGCTTGCAGGTCAAGAGCAACTCCAACAGCCAGAGCATATTCTTCCCCATAAGCCAGGAAGGTTTCGAGTTCGGCTCGTATTGGTCGAGCGCGATTGATGACTTTGATAACGACCTCGCCTTCCGGTTTTTCTTCTACAAAGACGAGCTCATCTATTCGGATGACAGAGACAACCGCTACAATGGCCATCAAGTGCGCCCTGTGAGAGTGGAGAAGGGCGCGCCGATACTTGTAGAAAGCATCGAGTTGAGCGCAACGAGTCTCATCCTTGACCGTGGCAAGACGGTACAACTCACAGCAACAGTCCTGCCTGCTGATGCAAGGCAACCAGCCGTACGATGGCATAGCAGCGACACTAAAGTCGTGAATCTTGACCAGTCGGGCAAACTGACGGCCGTGGGCTTCGGCAAAAGCACCATTACCTGTTCTGCCACGGACGGCAGCGGCGTGAAGGCAACGTGCCAGGTGACGGTGCCGAACTTGTGACGAGCATCACAGTCAGCCCGGCCACGCTTACGCCTATGGTTATAGTGTCCGCCCTGTCCGCGTGAAGAAATAAGTTTTGATGAGACAACAGGAAGTGAGCCTATTATAATATATATAATGTATTAACGACAAACGCCAAGATACAATGAACAAGAGAAGCATTATCCTTGCTTTGCTGCTGGTGGCAGCGGGCATGCAGGCCGTACAGGCACAGGTTTTGAAGGTGTGGCGTAACGGCAAAGCTGACACATATTATGTCAGCAAGGTGGACAGTGTACAGTTCGTGGAAGATGCGTACGAGTGGGTTGACCTCGGTCTGCCTTCAGGCACGCTTTGGGCAACATACAATGTAGGTGCCAGCAGTCCCGACGGTTTAGGCAGCTTCTTTGCCTGGGGCGAGACACAGCCGACGAATACTGTAGGCTATTGGGAAATTTACAAGTTCTTCAGTTGTTTTGATGAAATAACGGGTGAACCTATGTTTACGAGGTACTATGATGGCGACATCAATACCTACCTTCTTCCCGAAGACGATGCTGCAACTGCGAACTGGGGCAGCAGCTGGCAGATGCCGAGCAATGAGCAGATTCTGGAACTGATAGACGAAGCGAATACTACAACGGCGTGGGTGTCGCAATCAGGTGTCAGCGGCTTACAGGTTACGAGCAAGAGTAATGGTAACGGCATCTTCCTGCCTGCTGCCGGCTCATGTTCACAAAATGCAGGGAAAAGAGGTTTTTATTGGTCGCGCACAGTTCTCTCGAATTATTTTGAGGCTCCTTATGGTAGTGCTCAATTACTGGAATTCTTCTCTTCCGGAGCCCTTCTGTCTAACGAACTGCGCTACATCGGTTGCTGTGTCCGCCCTGTGCACTATCAGGAGACACCGTATCATTGGCCTGTCAAGAGCATCACTTTGGACGAGACTGAGCTAAGCCTCTTACTGAACGCGACGAAGCAGCTTACGGCAACAGTGCTGCCTACATACGCAAAGAACAGGAAGGTGACATGGGAGAGCAGCAACAGTAATATTGCCTCGGTCGACGAGTATGGCAAAGTGACAGCCAAAGCATTCGGCTTTTGCACCATCACTTGCCGTGCTACGGACGGCAGCGGCGTGTATGCAGACTGCAACATAACGGTGAAGGACTATGATTATGTGGATTTGGGCTTGCCAACCGGCACGCTTTGGGCAGCATACAACGTGGGAGCCAATGCCCCACATGAACGTGGAGCCCACTTCGCCTGGGGCGAGACAGCGCCTAAGCAGGACTATAACTGGGAAACATACCGTTATTCCGGCAACACACAAAACACGCTGACCAAGTATTGCACGAACAGCGCGTATGGCACTGTCGATAACAAGACAGAACTCCTGCCCGAAGACGATGCCGCGACTGTCAACTGGGGCAGCAACTGGCAGATGCCGAGCCGCCAGCAATTAGAGGAATTGCTCGATACGGTAAATAACACGAAGATAGTGACTGTTGAGGTGGAAGGCGTAAGGTGTCGTATGATAACAAGCAGGAGAAACGGCAGGAGCATCTACATACCTGCAGCCGGCGCCCGTTTCCCCGACAGAAACGATTACTATAATGATAATATCACAGGCTACTACTGGTCGCGCACGCTCAATACCGACGAGCCATACAATGCTTGTCACTTCTATTTCACCTACAATTCGAAGCGCAACTGGACGAGTAGCTATTATCGCAACTCAGGTCTTACCGTCCGTGCCGTCCGCAAATCGGCAATACAGAATGTCACAAGCATCCAGATGGACGCGACAGCCGTCATCGACCTTTCGGTGAGTAGGTCTGTTCGACTCACGGCGACCGTCCTCCCGTCCAACGCTACCAATCAAAGCCTTTTATGGACCAGCAGCAACAACAACATAGCAACGGTTGACAATACGGGTCTGGTGGAAGCTGTAACTACAAGCCCAGGCACATGCACCATCACTTGTGCCGCAACAGACGGCAGCGGCGTGAAGGCACAGTGCGAGCTTACCATATTGTATTACCAGGGCACCACCGACGGCCACGAATGGGTTGACCTTGGCCTTCCTTCCGGCACGCTTTGGGCAACGCAAAACGTAGGTTCGTCCTTTGCACACACAATTGACGAGTTCGGCGACTACTTCGCATGGGGCGAGACGCAGCCAAAGAGCGAATACAGCTGGAGCACTTACAAGTATTGCAACGGCTCATCGTCTTCCCTGACAAAGTACTGTATGAAAAGTAGCGATGGCTACAACGGCTTTACGGATGGCTTGCGTGAACTCCTCCCGGAAGATGATGCGGCCACAGCAAACTGGGGCATCAATTGGCAGATGCCAAGCTACGAACAACAGAAAGAATTAGTTGACAGCCGCTACACCACTACTAAATGGGTAACCCGCTATAATGGTGTGAACGGATTGTCGGTTACGAGCAAGATCAATGGCAAGCAAATCTTCCTGCCTGCCGCAGGCCGCCGCGATGATGTTCAGGGCAATGGGAATACTGGTGATTACGGTAACTACTGGACGCGTGAACTTCTTACTTCCTCTTCAGTTAGCGAGCTTATGTTTTCTTCAAACATAAGCGATCTTGGAAATTATGACTATGGTTCACAACGCTATGTCGGTTACAGCGTCCGTCCGGTGCGCGTGCCGGGACCTGCAATAGAACGTCCTGTCACCGCTATCTATCTCAACAGGACATCGTTTAAGATAGCTAAAGGCGAAACCCAGGAACTCACAGCTGAGGTCTACCCTTCGAATGCTTCCAATCCCAACATCAGATGGTCTTCCAGCGACATAAATGTTGCTTGGGTTGACCAGTCGGGCAAGGTCACGGCTTCCGGTCCTGGCACTTGCACCATTACCTGCTCTGCCACGGACGGCAGCGGCGTGACGGCAGAGTGTCAGGTTACGGTTTTCACTCGACCCGTCACGGAAATCACACTCAGCAAGGAATATCTTTTGCTGATACAAGGCAACCATCATAGGCTCACTGCCACCGTCTCACCCTCGAATGCCACCGACAGTAATGTCATCTGGTCAAGCAGCGACACAAATGTCGCTACGGTTGACCAGACAGGCTACGTTACGTCCGTAGCTCCCGGTTCCTGCTTTGTCACTTGTGCTGCCGCAGATGGCAGCGGCGTCTCTGCACAGTGTGAGGTGAAAGTGTCGCCACTTCCTTCTTACGTTGACCTCGGCTTGCCCAGCGGGACAATGTGGGCGACGTTCAATGTCGGTGCCAGCAGCCCTATTGACATTGGCGCGAAATTTGCTTGGGCAGAGACAGAACCGAGGAATTTTGAAGATAAATACTACAAGTATTATTACAAGTATTATTATGTTTATGATGACAATGGTTATTATGGTACGAAGCTGACGAAGTATTGTTGGAACAGCAGCTACGGTTATAATGGCTATACGGACGACTTCCTTGAATTGTTGCCCGAGGACGATGCCGCTACAGCCAACTGGGGCGGCAACTGGCAAATGCCGAGCAATGACCAAATTGATGAGCTTCTCTACTCTGACTACACAACATGCACATGGACAACATGGAACGGTGTGTGGGGACTGCAAGTTATGAGCAAGGCCAACAACGCCGCGCAAATCTTCCTGCCTGCCGCAGATTATCAAATAGGTGTACATGGTTATTACTGGTCGCGTACGGTAGGTATTGATTCAATGGGAGAGCTCTTGGACGACCCTGACTATGCCAGTTCATTTTATTTCACATCGGATAAAATCCGCCGAAACAATTCCCACCGTTATAGTGGCTTCTGCGTCCGCCCCGTGCTGAAGAAGTAAACTTCCATGGGAGAACATTCTTATAATATATATAATGTATAAACGAAAAGAAACAATGAACAAGAGATGCTTTATCCTTGCCTTGCTGCTGGTGGCAGCAAGCATGACGGCATGGGCGCAGGGCATAAAGGTCTGGCAGAACGGCAAGGCTGTCTATTACGAACTCAGCACTGTGGACAGCATTGCCTTCGACGAGAGCAATGTCATCGACGGCCACGAGTTCGTCGACCTTGGCTTGCCCAGCGGCACGCTGTGGGCAACATGCAATGTCGGCGCAAAAAGCCCCGGGGAATACGGCGATTACTTAGCCTGGGGCGAGTTCGATCCGAAGAGAAACTATATCGACTTCTGGTATGAGTTTTGTGAACCTGGTACTTATGGTGGATATACAAAGTATTGTAAAAGTGCCAGCGATGGCTACAAGGGCTACTATGACTCTCTGACCGAGCTTGAGCCAGAGGATGATGTTGCGACGAGAAGGTGGGGCGAAAACTGGCAGATGCCGAGCTTCGAACAAATACAAGAACTCATCGATGTGGGAAATACCACTGTCGCATGGACTGAACAGAATAACGTTAAAGGTGCCATAATAACAAGTAATACCAACGGCAGGAGCATTTTCCTGCCCGCAGGGGGGTGCATTAAAAGCGAGTACTACGATTATTTTCAGGAAGCATGCTTGTACTGGTCGCGTTCGCTCGCTCCCAACTCCTCTAGCGACGCATCCTATTTGCCCATCGACGAAGGCATTGTGGAAGAAATTGAAACCACCTACAGAGAATGCGGTGAAATGCCTGATATTTTAGGATATGATTCTTATCTTTTACATCGATGGTATGGCCTTAATGTCCGCCCCGTGATAAAAAAGGAATAAGCTAAGGACAAAGCAGGAGAAAGGGATTTCTGCATAGGAAATTCTGTTTTTACCCGTACTTGATTCTTGATACGCAAGTTGCGTCTGGAGAGACACAGCTTGCGTATGTTTATTTGCAGCTTGCGTTTCTTCGTACGCAGCTTGCGTTTGAAGGGCTGTCTGTATGGAATAGGGAAATCAGGCGTGCGAAGAACGGCTTAGCACGATGCTGCGGGAGTAAATGTCCTGCGGCACGGGCTTCCCCATGCGGCGGCAGAACTCCTGGAACAGCGGGGTTGCTTCGTCGTGGCAACCCACGAGGACTGTCCTTGCCTTGCCGCTCTCTATCAGCCGGCGGGCATCGCGCATTGCCCATTCGAGTGAGTCGGAGCCTTGGCTGTAAGTCATGTTGTAGCCATGACACTTGGTGCGAATGGCGATGGCCGAGCCGATGGTGTTGTGCGTGCTCTGCATGAAGAGGGTAGGGCTCAGCGTCTCTTCGCCGTTCTCCAGCATGTCGATGAGGAACTTCTCGCTCGTTTCGAGCATGCCGAACGCCGTGGCTGTGATGATGGCATCGGGGGTCTCGATGCCTGCCTCTTTCAGTGCTTTGAGAGATGTGATGGTGGCTGCCTTCATGAGCTTGCCCATCCTTCGTGCCTCGCCAGCAGAAACAAACTCACGAAGCTCACCAAGTTCCTCGATATCGGTAATAACGGCCTCTCCCACAACGCGGGCCTCAGCCTCCTGATGCTTTTCCCCTTCTTTGGAGGTGCTGGGGGAGACTCCTATTATCAATGCCGAATCATTCCCTCCAAAGCCGAAGGAATTGCAAAGAACATTGCGTGCGGTAGCAAATTCTTCATTCTTCATTTTTAATTCTTCATTTCCGATAGGAGCGATACAACTCTCGTCTTGCTCCTTCCATCCGAGGTTTGCGGGCACGAAGCCGTTGAGAAGTGCGAGGATGGAGATGACGGTCTCTATGGAACCTGAGGCAGAAGTGGTGTGGCCCGTAAAGCCTTTCGTGCTCGAGACAGGCGGGATGTTCTCTCCGAAGACACGGCGTATGGCCGCACTCTCGCTGGCATCGTTGTTGGGAGTGCCGGTGCCGTGGGCATTGATGTAGTGGATGTCCTGCGGCTTCAGCCCGGCCATCTGCAAGGCGTCGGTCATGGCGAGATACGCCCCTTCGCCGTTCTCCGACGAAGCCGTCTGGTGGAAGGCATCGCAGCGATTGCCGTAGCCGCGGATGTAAAGCCCCCTCCCCGCTCCCCCTTTGGGGGAGTGTTTCATTGCCGCTAAGGTTTCCCTCTTCAGTGAGACTGCGGCACTCCCCCAAAGGGGGAGCGGGGAGGGGGCTTTTAGCACCACGAAGGCGGCTCCTTCGCCCAGGTTCAAGCCTGCCCTCGTCTTGTCGAAAGGCCGGCATTGTGCCTTGTCGAGAATCATCAAGGCGTTGAATCCGTTGAGGTGGAACAGGCTCAGAGCCTCTGTGCCGCCAGCAATGACGATGTCTGCCTCACCCGTCTTGAGCATCTCCGAGCCGAGGATGATGGCGTTGACGGCAGAGGAGCAAGCCGTCGATATGGTGCAGACCTCAGCATCCTTCAGGCCTGCCAGGTCGGCCATCTCGCGTGTGGAGCTGCCGCAGTCGTGCTTTTCCAGTAGCGGCAGCAGGTCGTCTTCCTCTTTCATCCGTAGCAGGTATTGCTCCGTGACGTCCATTCCGCCCACAGTTGTGCCGTTGATGACGACCACGCGCTTGCCTTTCATTGACCATTGTCCATTGACCATTGAGCATTGGGCGTGCTGCAATGCCTGACGGATAGCGATGGCTCCCATCAGTACGGTGCGGCTGATGATGGCCTTCTCGTCCTGTCCGAGCATCCGCCGCATTTCTTCATTAGAGAGCTTCACTTCGCCGACGGGCAACTCCTTGTGGCTCGACTGTAGATAACGCATCGGTCCAATCCCCGTCCTCCCTTCTTGAAGAGAACGCAGAACGCTTTGCGCATCATTACCAATCGCACAAATGATGCCGTAACCTGCTATTTGGATATCCATCAAATTATTTACGATTTGACGATTTACTATTTACCATTTGTTCTCCCCTCCTTGGAGGGATAGAGAGGGGCACTTACTTCTTTCTGTTTGCCTGAACGTACTCTGCAATCGTCTTCACGCTTTGGAAGATGGCTCGCCCTTCTTTCGGGTTGGCCAGGCGTATGCCGTAATTCTTCTCGAGCAGTACGATAATCTCGAGCACATCAATAGAGTCGAGCCCGATGCCATCCTCGCCGAAGAGCGGCGCGTTCTCGTCGAACTCCTCCATCGAGAGCTCCTCCAGGTTGAGGGCTTCCTTGATTTGTAGTTTCAGGTCGTTGATTAACTGTTCCATACTTATGTCATATAATGTTATACACTGATAGTTCGCATTCGTAGCAGGTCTCGCTCTCTGCATCGACCCAGCCGCAGATGGCGGTCGTCGTGCCTGTTCCGGCCAGAGAAACTTCCAGAATCTGCTGCATCAATGCCTCGTCTTTGTCAGGAAGGATATAGAATGATGTCTCGCCTTGTAGGTGATGACGGATTGCAATCTCGCCCGTCGTGATGTTTGGCAAGGTGTAAACGAAGAGGGAAGGGCTCGGGAAGAAGTCCTCTGCATCTTTAATCGTGTCGAGGAACTGGCGGTCGGCAACAATAGACGACGAGTGGTTGAAGAGGATGAGAGCAGGCATCTTGTCCTCTCCCTTTAAGGGAGAGTTAGAGAGGGTCTTTTCAGTTGCCACGAAGGCCAGCCGCGTCAGCAGATCCATCTTGTAGAACTTTGGATAATCCCCAATCTGCTGCTTGTAGATATCTGTCAAAGTCTTCCCGTCCTCCGAGGAAAGTCTGATGGTGTGGGCTTTTACGAGCTTCACATTGTCCGTTGTCCGTTGACTTCGTCGAGCTAAAGCTTGTCCGTTGTCCGTTGTCCTCTCAAACATCGCCGCGACATTGCAGCCTCCGAAGCCAGACATAATCTTCAGGAAAGCACGCTTGTCGGTCTTCTCTTGCTCGTCGATGATGTTGACATTACCGCTTACTCCAGACTCTGTGAAACCTTTCGACGGGAGGATTATGCCGTCGCCCGTGGCTATCATGGTCAGGATGGTTTCGAGCACACCAGCCGCTCCCATCGTGTGTCCGTAGTAACCTTTGAGGGCAGAGAGAGGGATGTCTGAAAGTCCTGCTCTTTGAATGGCGACAGACTCCATTTGGTCGTTGTAGAGGGTGGCAGTGCCGTGAGCACAGATGGTGGCGAGCTGCGACTTGTCTCGGCCTTTCATCACGGCATTGATGGCGTTTGTCAGTCCGTCACCTTGCGGCGAAGGGGATACGTTGTGGTAGGCATCGTTGCATGAGGAGCCGTCCGTGAGATGCCAATAGAGACCCCCTCTAACTCCCCCTCTAAGGGGAGAACTCAAGTCAGAGGAAGCCTCTCCATAGAGGGAGAGGTT
>JAEEGG010001956.1_pt1 | contig 54109 bp, 49 predicted proteins | sample 9134161 | NCBI WGS metagenome assembly JAEEGG01 (sample SAMN16246543, study PRJNA631951) | gut metagenome | biome: gut microbiome; feature: rumen; material: CR-attached | host: Bos | place: Iran: Karaj | collected 2018-10 | reverse complement strand
ACGAGCACTGGAAGCAGCATCTCCGCGATATGGACGACCTCCGTCAGAGTGTCCAGAACGCCGCCTACGAGCAGAAAGACCCGATCGTCGTGTACAAGCAGGAGAGTTACCAGCTCTTCTCCACGATGCTCGAAGAACTCTACAAGGACGTCCTGCAGTTCCTGCTGCGCGCCTTCATTCCGCTCCGCGACCAGAGCGAGGTGCAGTCGGCCCGGGCCCCGCAGCCCCGCCGCGACCTCTCCGAGATGCGGACGACCCGCACCCAGGATCTCTCCACCAACGCGGGTGGTGAGAAGTCCCGCACGCCGGTCCGCGTTGAGAAGAAAGTCGGCCGCAACGATCCCTGTCCGTGCGGGAGCGGCCTCAAATACAAGAACTGCCACGGAAAAGGTTTGGTATAATAATATCTAACAACGCTTTATATGGAAAACAACGAAACCAGCAGAATCTCTGAAGGAACCATCTTCAAGGGTGAAATCTCCACGCCCGGCGATCTCCGCATCGACGGAACTTTCGATGGTCAGATCTATGCCAAGGGCCGTGTGTCCACGGGCAAGAAGGCTATCGTCAACGGCAACATCGTGGGCGAGAACGTCGAACTCAGCGGCACGATGAAGGGCAACTTCTACGTGAAGGATACCCTCAGTCTCCGCGCCGGCTGCGAAATCACGGGCGACCTGCACGTCAAGCGCCTGGAAGTCGAACTCGATGCGAAGTTCAACGGCAACTGCCGGATGCTCGCCGAGGGTGAATTCGACCGCCTGGCCGCCGAGATCAGCGGCAAGCCGTTCACCCAGGCCGCTCCCAAGGCGGCGGCTCCGGTCTCCGGACAGCCCGTCCAGGCCCCCGCGCCTCAGCAGCCCGCTCCCAGCGTCTTCCGTCCCGCGGGCGCCAGACCTCAGGCCAAGTAGGTGATGGCCCGCAGGAAACTTGTCGTCCTCTCCGGCGCCGGCGTCAGCGCGGAGAGCGGAATCTCGACCTTCCGCGACAACGGCGGCCTCTGGGACGAGTTCGATCCCCAGGAGGTCTGCTCTGTCGAAGGATGGCGCCGCCAGCCGGACAAGCTCACGGAATTTTACAACAATCTCCGCGCGCAGCTTGGAAAGGCGAAACCCAATGCGGCCCATTATGCCATCGCGGAACTCGAGAAAGAGTATGATGTCCGCGTGATCACGCAGAACGTCGACAACCTGCACGAGCAGGCAGGCAGCACCTCGGTCCTGCACCTGCACGGAGAACTCACCAAAGTCCGCCCCGAAAATACCTACAACGACTGGGACGGCTATTCGACGGAGTCGGTCATCGACATCGGATACCGCGCGGTCGAGCCCGGCGAGAAAGCGGTCAACGGCGCCCGCCTGCGTCCGCACATCGTCTTTTTCGGCGAGGCGGTCCCCAACATCGAGAAAGCCGTGGATATCGTATCCCAGGCCGATATCTTCCTCATTGTCGGCTCGTCGCTGCAGGTCTATCCGGCCGCCGGACTGTACCGCTACGCGCCCGCCGACCATCCGATTTACATCATCGATCCGGCTCCGCTCCTGATCCACGATCCCAGGATTGTCCACATCAAGGAAGTGGCTACCAAGGGGATGGAGGTTTTCAAGTCGCAACTATGAAACGAATCGCTATGACCTGTGCCGCGGCCCTCTGCATCCTGCAGTCGGTCGCGGCACAGAGTGTTGTCCACCCGAAGATCGGCGAAAAAGTCTCCTGTGATTCGCTGGAGATCCGGCTCGTCGGCAAGAAACAGTATTTCCACCGCTCCGACACCGCCACCCGGGACGAGAACATCATCTCCCCGAAGTCGGTCAACGTGAGCCCCGACGGCAACCGCTTCTATGTCAATTCCCTGGAGGGGTACAAGACGGTCATCTTCGACACGCATACCTTCCGGCGCCTCGGGGTCGTGGAACATTCCATCGACCATTCGCTGGACAGTCTCTGGACCCGTTCCCCGCAATTCTTCCGCTTCCGGCACAGCTACCGCGACACGGAAGTGTTCAAGGGGAAACCGGTCGAGGGCACCTTCTCCCACGGGGGACGCTTCTTCTGGGTGCCGTATTACCGGCGCAGTTTCGACATCAATGCGCAGGATCCTTCCGCCATTGCGGTCATCGATACCTATACGATGAAGATCTGCCGGATGTTCGAGACGGGCGTCCTCCCGAAGATGATCCGTTGCTCCCCGGACGGCAAGTGGATCGCCGTATCGCACTGGGGCGAGAATACCGTGGGACTGATCAATGTGGAAGGGCTCGATCCGGCCAGCTGGACCTATCGCAAACTGATCGAAATCGAGCATAAGCTGGTGCTGAACCTGAGCACTTCCGTGCCCGTCGACCGCGATGTCAACAGCGGTTTCTGCCTGCGCGGAACGGCGTTCACGCCCGACAGCCGCTATCTTTTCGTCGGCTGTATGGGCGGGGGAGGCGGCATCGCGGTCATCGATATGGCGTCGAAGCAGTACCTCGGGCGTCTGACCGGGATGATGTCCAATCTCCGGCATATTCTCATCAGCGGCGATTCGATGTACTGCAGCATCAACGGCGCCGGCTATGTCCTCAAGGCGCCGATGAGCGGCATCCTGGAGGCCGTTTCGCAGCTCAAGGGCCCCGGCAGCACCGTCCCGTACCGGGAATGGACTTCATGCAAGGTCGGCTCCGGCGCCCGCACCATCGAAATGTCGGTCGACGGCCGATACATCTTTGTAGCGTGCAACTATTCCAGTCAGTTATGGGTGGTGGATGCGCGTACGATGAAGGCGGTGACGAAGATCGCGGTGGATTCCTTCCCGGTCGGGCTCGACGTCTCCCTGGACGGCAAAAACGTCTTCGTGACCTCCCAGGCCCGCCCTCACATCGGCGGCGGCAACGCGGTCAATATCTACGAGGTTACCTACAAGTAGCCGCCCTGGGCTCCAGACGCCTGAAGCAATACCTGGCGAGCAGACCCAAGGCCCAGCCCAGCAGCAGGCCGAAGGCGGTGCCGACGAGGATGTCGCCGAGGAAATGTTTGCCCACCATCACGCGGCTGAACGCTACCAGCGCCGCCCAGGTATAGCCGAGGGCGGCGATGTCGTTGTGGGACCGAGACTTGTCGGTCCGGAGTCCGGTAACGATGCAGGCGATCAGCATGAAGGCGTTGCTGGCGTGGGCGGAGAAGAAGCCGAAAAAGCCGCCGCGCGATTCGGATGTCCGCAGTCCGCTCTCCAGCAGGCAGGTCGTGTAGCAGGGCCGCAGGCGTCCTACGCCGAATTTTACCAGTGTGGAGATGCGGTCACTGATGATGAAGGCGACGATGACGGCGCCGACGAGCACAAGCCCCCGCTTCCAGCCGAGCCGGCGGAAGATGATGTATATCAGTACGATATAGAATGGAATCCACACCCACCGGTCCGACATCAACATCCAGAAATGATCCCAGCCGGGAACGTGCAGGCTGTTGAGCGCCAGCGTGGCTTGCTGATCCCATCCTTCGAGGGTGCTCATTTGTTGAGGGCTTTCCAGAGTTCGTCCTTGAGTTCCTCGAGACCCGTCCCCGCGACGGAGGAAATAAACAGGCAGGGGAGTCCTCCGGGCAGTTTCTTCGCGATGCGCTCTTTCTTCTTCGCATCCATGAGGTCGCACTTGGTAATGGCCAGCACCCGGTCTTTCACCAGAAGTTCGGGGTTGTACATCCTCAGTTCGCCGAGGAGGATCTCGTAGCTTTTCGCGATATCTTTCTCCTCGCAGGAGACCATGAACAGCAGGACGGAGTTCCGCTCGATGTGACGGAGGAAGCGGATACCGATGCCGCGGCCCTCGTGGGCTCCCTCGATGATGCCGGGAATGTCGGCCATCACGAACGAACGGTCGTCCCGGTAGCGGACGATGCCGAGATTGGGCTCCAGGGTGGTGAAGGCGTAATCGGCGATTTTCGGCCTGGCGGAGGTGATGCTGGAGAGGAGGGTGGATTTCCCGGCGTTGGGGAATCCGACCAGGCCCACGTCCGCGAGAATCTTCAGTTCCAGGATGAACCATCCCTCCACGCCCTCTTCGCCCGGCTGGGCGAAACGCGGCGTCTGCTGGGTGGGGCTCTTGAAATGGTTGTTGCCGTAGCCGCCGCGGCCGCCGCGGCAGAGGATCCGCTCCTCTCCCGGATCGACCATCTCGAAGAGAATCTCCTCGCTCTCGGCATCCTTGACGACCGTTCCGACGGGCACCTCCAGGACGATGTCCTCTCCGTTCTTGCCCTTCCGGAGGCCGAAACTGCCGCCCGCCCCGTTCTCGGCGCGGACCACCTTGCGGTACTTCAGGTGGATGAGCGTCCACAGCTGCGGATTGGTCCGCAGGATGACGTGGCCGCCCCGGCCGCCGTCTCCACCGTCCGGTCCGCCTTTCGGAACATACTTCGCCCGGTGCAGATGCGCGCTCCCGGCCCCTCCGTGCCCGCTTGCACAGAAAATTCTTACGTAGTCTATAAAGTTACTCTCCGCCATTTTTACGTCTTTTGCCAGATTCCTTGCAAAGATAGCGATTCTTTCTGACATCTGGAAAAAGGGCGATTTGGAACAGTAATTGTTATTTTGTAACTTTGCAGTCCCCGAAAGGGGGAAATTGAATTGATTATGAAAAAGATTTTTTCTATTCTTTCGGTAGCGGCGGTTATCGTCGCGGCGCTTGCGCTCACGGGATGTGAGAAGCACGCGTATTCCTACAGCACCAACAAATTCCGCATCGACGGTACGACCACGGTGATCGGAACGACGATGAATGTGAATCTCGGCGAGACGGTCTTTATCGTCGCCGCGCAGAACAGCGGCAAGGGTGAGTATCTCGACGGTACTTATTCCGCGACTTCCAACGATGCGACCATCGTAACCGCGGCCTCCGGCGAGCACGGCGGACACGACTGCATCCAGCTGACCGGTGCCGCCAAAGGCACGGCTTCCGTCAGTCTGAAACTCGTCCACGACGGTTTCGATCTCACCAAGACAGTCAATGTGACGGTTCAATAAGCGCGATCCGCGTTTAGAGACAAAATCAGGGCGGCCCCGTCAGGGAGCCGCCCTTTGTTGTCCGTCTCGGGAGTTCTATTTGCCGCCCTGACCGGGTCTCGGGCCGCGGCCGGGACCGCCCTGTGCGGGCCCGTGCCCCTGACCGGGATGCCCCTGGCGGGATTTGAGCTTGTTCTGGATCTGGTTCTCGACGTTGAACAGGCGCAGGAGCTGCCGGGGCTCCAGGACCTTGGCGAATTCGTCGACATACTTCTCGCGGATCGAGAGGGTCTTCTGCTGGTTGCTGAGGCGACCTTTCACGATGGCGGCGGCGTCTTCCGACGTCATCTCCGCTTTCTTGTCCCTGGAGGGGCGCTGCGGCTTTACAAATGCGGCGCGGACCTCGTCGTCGTAGCGTTTGTACAGCGGGACGAATGCCGCTTTCTGGGCGTCGGTGAGTTCGAGCTGGTAGACGAACTCGCGGATTTTGGCTTCAAAGAACTTCTCGTTGATGTTCTCGCCGGGTTTGTCCTGCGCTCCGAGGGAGACGGCGGACGCGATCAAAAGGATCGGGAGGATAAAGATTCGTTTCATTTTCATTCAGTTTTCAGGTTCGTTATTCATTGACATATTCCGGAATTTCTTCGAGATTGTAGCAGGTGATCATCGCGGCCTCTTCGTCGGTGATGCCGGCGAGGAACCGCTCGATGGGTGTCCTGCGCGGAACCGAGAGGGCGATGCCGACGACGGCGACGACAATGGCGGCCGCGGCTGCGATACTCCAGAGCCAGGTGCGGCGCCCCTGCGATGCGACGGGCGCCCGGAGCGCGGTCTCTTTGCAGCGGCCGACGAGTCCACGGACGTATTCGGGGCTTTCCTTGTAGGGCATTTCCCTTTTCATTTCATCAAAGGTTGTCATATCGTATGGTCCTCCAAATATTTTCTGATGGTTTTGACGGCATAGTGGTAATTGGTGCGGAGCGATCCCTCGCTGCTCCCGGTGATGCGGGCGATCTCCTCGTAAGAGAGGTCGTCGTAGTAGCGCAGGTTGAATGCGATCCGCTGTCGGGTAGGCAGTTGCATCGTGGCCTTCTGGAAAAGAACGGAGGCTTTCGACGCGTCGGGCGCGCTCTCGGTGGCGATGAGTTCGGAGAGGGTGTCGGAGAGGTCGTCGACGCTCTGGAACAGGCGGACGCGTTTCCGGAGGATCTGGAGCGCCTCGTTGGTGGCGATCCGGTAGAACCAGGCGGGGAGGCTGCCCGGCTCGCCGCGGAAGGATGCCGCCTTGGTGAAGATCTTGATGAAGGTCTCCTGCAGGGCGTCTTCGGCGTCGTCGTGGCTTACCACGAGGCGGCGGATATGCCAATAAAGCTGCTCGCCGTACCGGTCAGCAGCTATATTGAGTATTTCCGTAGCGCTTTGCATCTCTGTCGATTTACAATAACAAGATGCGGGCCGCGGGGAAATGTTAAAAAAGTTTTTCCAGCAGCGCGAAAATGCGGTCGCGGACTTCGTCGACGGTGCCGGTGCCGTCGATTTCGTGGTACATGTAGCGTGCGCGATAATAGGTAATGAGCGGCTCGGTCTTGGCGTGGTAGGTGTCGATGCGGTGGCGGATGATCTCGTCGGAGGCGTCGTCGGCGCGGCCTTCGATCTCGGCGCGGTGGCGGATGCGGTCGTAGATCATCGTGTCCGGAATCATGATGGAAATGACGCCGGAGAGGGCTTCACCCCGCCGCTCCAGCAGCGCGCCGAGGACATCGGCCTGGGCCGTCGTGCGGGGAAATCCGTCCAGCAGGAATCCGTCCACGCCCTGCACGGAGTTGAACTGTGACTCGATCATTCCCTCGACGACCTCGTCGGGGACGAGATTGCCGTCGTCGATGAGGGCCTGGGCCTGCTTGCCGAGCGGCGTGCCGGCCGCGATTTCGGCGCGCAGCAGTTCGCCCGTAGAGATGTGGCAGAGGTTGAACGCTTCGACCATCGCCCCCGCCTGGGTGCCTTTCCCCGCACCGGGAGGCCCGAAAAGGATGAAATATTTCATTTGTCCAGAATATAAATGTCGGTGAGGTTGCGGCCGATTTCTCCGTAGTCGAGACCGTAGCCCACGATAAACTGATTCTCGATTTTGAGGCCGACGAAGTCGACGGGCTCGTCATGCTTGTAGGCTTCTTCCTTGAAGAGCATCGTGCAGATCTTGGCTTCGCATGCGCCCTGCTCGCGGAGGAACTGCTTGAGCGCCAGGAGCGTATTGCCCGTGTCGACGATGTCTTCCATGATGTAGACCCGGCGGCCGGCGACGTCCGCCGAGAGGCCCGAGGTGAAGACGACGCGCCCCGAGGAGGCGGTGCCGCCGTTGTAGGAGTTGAGTTTGATGGTGACGATCTGGCAGGGGAAATGCACCCGTTTCATCACCTCGGAGGTAAACATGATCGACCCCGTGAGGACGCAGAGGAGGATCGGGATGTCGTCCTTGCCGGCGTTGTCCTTTTCGAGGGCGGCGGCGACGCGGTCGATGCCTTTTTCAATTTCTTCCTGCGGGATGTAGCGCCGGAAGGTCTTGTCCAGAAGCGTGACTTTTTCCATATCAGGAGATGATTTTCAAAAGTAAAGTCAAAATTAGTGAAAAAAACACATAAAAAAACGAAAATGAAAAAAAGATTTTTATGATTCTTTCATTCCCATTGGCGGGGAAAGCGTAACTTGCCGGGGCTATGGGAATGTTATTCATCGGTTTACAGGCCTGGATGGCCGCCGCCGTGCTGCTCTCGGGGGCGGGGGAGGCGGAGTCGCTGGACGCCGCCGTCCTGGAGCGGTACGAGGCGCTCGCCGCCCATCCGGTCCCCGTGAATCTCGCCTCGCGGAGCCGCCTGCTCTCGACGGGACTCCTGACGGCCTATCAGGTCGCCAGCCTCTTCGATTACCGTGCGCGTTACGGCGATGTCCTTTCCGTGGAGGAGCTTGCCCTCGTGGACGGATTCGGCCGCGAGACGGCGGAGGCCCTGACATTTTTCGTGTCGCTGCGTTCGGCGTCGCTTCCCGGGGTGGCCGACAGCGTCCGGGCACCCGTTAGGCAGCATGTCGAATTCCGGACCCGGGGACCGGGGCTGAAATACCGGCTGTGCCTCGGCGACCGGGCGGAAGCGGGGTTCGCCTGGAAGGGGAGCGCCCCTGCTGGTGCATACGGCGTCTATTACGGGGACGGACGGCTCGGGAAGGTCGTCGCCGGACGCTTCAATGTCCGGTTCGGGCAGGGGCTGGCCGTATGGTCCGGGTTTGTGATCGAGGATCTTCTGACGCCTTCCTCTTTTGTCCGGAAGGGGAGCGGAGTCAGCCCGACGAACTCCTATAGCCCGGAATCCGCCTTTCTGGGCGTAGCGGCGGATTTCGCCTTCGGTCGATGGGACCTCTCTGCCTACGCTGCGGCGGAAGGGGCCGGCGTGAATGTCGGCCGGGCCTGGCGGAGCGGCCGGGCGGGGCTGAGCGTCATCCTGCCTGATTACCGGAGCCGGCCGCGCATTTCGGCGGACATCCGCTGGAATCCCCGGGGCGTGCAACTGTTCGGTGAGCTGGCCTTCGAACCGGCCCGGGGGCGGATCGCTGCCACCGGGGGGCTTCTCGCGCCCATCGGAGAGCATTTTCAGGCCGCCCTGCTGCTGAGCGTCCTTCCGTCGGCCTATACGCGGAAGAAATACGGGGAATATGCGGCGGCGGCCTCGCTCGGCTTTTCGGCAGGGAAGTATGTGTCCCTGAAAGGACGCACCGGATTCGGCTCTTCGGAAATCCGGCACCGGGGTGCGCTGGCGGCGTCTTTCAGCGCGATGCCGGTCCCCGTGGAGGATCCCCGTCGGTATATGCTCAAGATCAAGGCGCAGTGGCAGTGGCGGATCAGTCCGTCCTGCGACCTGCAGGTCCGTGCATCCCAGCGCCTTCGCAACTACGCCTCCGAGCGCTCCCGCACGGATGTCCGGGCCGACTTCAAATGGTCCGACGGCACCTGGTGGGCTGGGACCCGCATCAACGGCGTGTGGTGCGACGGCGGCGGTATCCTCGCGTATGCGGAAGGGGGATACGGGGGCGCTTTCCTGTCCTTCTCGGCCCGCTGCACCGTCTTCCGGACGGCCGCATGGGCTTCCCGCATCTACAGTTACGAACGGGACGCGCCCGGCAATTTCAACGTGCCCGCCTACTATGGGGAGGGATGGGCGGCGACATTGCTCCTGGGAGCCCGCAGGACCTGGAAGCGCATCTCCCTCAGGACCTGGGCCCGGCTGTATCTGGTACAAAAAAAGTCCGGGACTTCGGTGCCCGGACTTTCCCTGCAGATGCAGATCTCTATTTAGGGATCTTGAGTTTCTGGCCCACGCGGATGACGTCGCTCGAGAGCCCGTTGGCCTTTTTGATCTTGTCGGGGGTGCTTCCGTAGTGCCTGGCGATGCTGAAGAGCGTTTCGCCGGACTTGACGGTATGCGTGGCCTTGATGCTTCCCGACGAGGAAGACGACGAGGAGGAATGGGAGCCGCCGCCCGAGGAGCCGCCCTTCTTCCGGCCGACCTTGAGGGACTTGCCGACGACGATGGTGTTGGACTTGAGCCCGTTCCAGGCCTTGATCTGGTTGACGGTGGTGCCGTACTTGCTGGCGATCTTGCCCAGCGTGTCGCCGCTCTTGACCTTGTGGTAGATCCAGGAATAGCCGGAGGTGCCGGAATTGCCGGATCCGGAAGTCCTGCTGCCGCCCGTGTAGGAACTGCTCGAGCCGCTGCCGGAGCCGTGGTAGGCGGATCCGCCGGAACCGTTGCCCGGATCTACGTTGACTCCGCCGCCGATCGCCGCCGACTTGGCGTAGATGCTGTCCTGGTGCGCGATGAAGTCCTCGCTCCTGTCGGCGTGGAGCCGCAGGATGTAGGGATTGCCGGGCGTGGAGGAGTTGCCGGGGATGATGTCTTTGTAGTACTGCGGGTTGAGGTCGCGGAGTTCGGTGGACGTGATCTGCGTGCAGGCGACGATCTGGTCGAAGCCGAGGTTGCGGTGGATGTGGAAGGTGTCCACCTCGCCGGGAATCTCGATCGGGGCGGGGCGGATGCCGTATTCGCGGTGGTATTTGACCGCGTACATCGCGCCTACCATCGCGGGGACATAGCCGCGCGTCTCGGCGGGCAGGTAGGGATAGATGTCCCAGAACTGCTTGCTGCCGCCGGCGCGCTTGATGGCCTTGTTGACGTTGCCCGCGCCGCAGTTGTAGGAGGAGATGGCAAGACTCCAGTCACCGAAGAGACTGTAGGCGTCCTTCAGGTAGCGGGCCGCCGCATCGGCCGACTTGTAGGGATCTCTCCGCTCGTCGACGAACGAGTTGATCTCGAGCCCGTAGTTCTTGGCCGTCGCGTACATGAACTGCCACATTCCCGTCGCCCCGACGCGGGATACCGCCACGGGGTTGAGGGCCGACTCGATGATGGCGAGGTACTTCAGTTCCTCGGGCATACCGTAGTGCAGGAAGGTCTTCTCGAAGATCGGCATGTAGTATTCCGACAGGCCGAGGAGCTGGCTCATCCTGGAAGGCATCTTCTCGGAGTAGAGGATCATCCAGTTCTTGACGGTCTCGTTGTAGGGCAGGTCGATGAAGGCGTTCATCGCCTTGAGCCGGGCGATCATCACCTCGTCGGGAACGTCTGAGGTGAAGTGGGCCGTTTCCATATTGTAATTGCCCTCTTTGTTGCCTGCGGTACGCCGCTGAAGGGCGTAGAGACTGTTGGTCGTATCGCTCTGGCTGCCGTGGGATCTGCCGGCGGAGGTGCCGTGGCGGGGCTCGGGACGCGTGGTCTCGGGCTCGGTCTTGCCGGCGGAGTCGCCCTGGCGGAGCGACTCGTTCTCCTTGCGGAGCCGCTCATTCTCCTTGCGGAGCGCTTCGAGCTCTTTCTTGAGGTCCTCCTTGGTCTCACGGCCCTTCTTGACATTCTCCTTGTCGTCATTTTGGCTTGCCGGCGGTTCCTCGCGCACCTGTGCGGGCGCCGGAGCGGTCTCGGACTGATCCTTCTCCTTGTCCTTCTGCAGCGGCGGGAAGATCTTGTTCCAGACGCTGGTCTTTTTGGTCGTCGTGTCCACCTGCCCGGGCGCAGTGGCGGCCGCGGCCTGGAGGATCACGATGCAAAGAGCGGCGAGGGTTGTCAGTAATTTCTTCATAATGCATTAAAGTTAAAAACGGATGCCCATCCGAAGGCCGAACGAGGCTTGGGAAAACTTGCCGGTCGAGGCGACGGCGTACCGGTCCAGGGGCTCGATGACGGCCGGCTCCAGCTGCATCGAGATGTCGTTGGACATATCGAAGTCGAGCATGTAGGAGAAGACGTTGGCATCGATGACCTGCAGCAGGTAGAATCCGACCAGGGCGACGATGGAGTAATCCCTGTACCGCCGGAACACGTCGCGGTAGTACACGGCCGTTTCGGCAGAAATGGGGCCGGAGTAACTGCTCCCCGGCGTCGTGGCTTCGTTGTGGATCCGTTTGTATCGCTTGTAGTTGATGTCGTTGGTGATGAGAAAATGTGTGGCGCCCGCCATACAGCCCCAGTAGATGGGGATCTTCCAGTATTCGCCGTTGTAGGCCTGGCCGAGCCCCGGCAGGAGGATGGAATAGATGGTCGCCTTGCCCGCCTGGGGGTAGACCCCGCGCTTGTAGGTGGCGGCTCCGTCCATCAGGGAGGCCCAGTAGAAGGCGGCGGCCATGCCGAACATGCAGATGCCGAGCGTCTTGGACCGGGTGTCGACGGGGGAGACCGTCAGCGGCGTGTTCGGATCGAGGGCATAGGCCTCGTTGTAGGCCTCCAGCGACTTGTCGTGCGCCTTGACGGACTGCTTGTATTTCACGGTGTAATAGGTGCCGAGCCCGATGCCGGTGCCGATGCCGCCGTAAACAATGGGCAGTTTCCAGTATTGTTTGTTGTAGATCTGGTAGGAGCCGATGAAGACGGTCGATCCGGCGAAGAGGGTACCGATGCGGGCCTCGTGCTTATGGCCGACGCCGCCGAAGAATTCCTTGAAAGAGAACAGTTTGTCGGTCGTGTCCTTGTACTCCGTCAGGGTGGTGTCCGCATAGGTCTGCCGGAACGCGTCCTGCTTGAACTGGGCGGACGCCGTCAGGGCGCCGGCCCCCAGCAGGACGGCTGTCAGGACGATATGCAGACCGCGCAGCGTCATCCTTCGATCGATCCGAGGAATTTCTCCATCTCCTCGTCGGAGTTGAAGCGGATGGTGATGGAACCTTTGCCGTCGGGGGTGCGCCGGAGCGAAATGCGGTCGCCGAAATAGCGTCCGACCCGCTCCAGGATCCGGTAATAGAATTCGGGAAGATCCTCCCGTGCGGGCTTTCCTTCTCCGTCATCCCCGACCTTGATGCCCTTGCGGGCACGCTCCTCGGTCTGGCGGACGGAGAGGTCGAAGCGGACGATGTCGTCGCACAGGCGTTCCTGCTCCTCTGGGTCGAATACGCCGAGCAGCACCTTGGCGTGCCCGGTCGTGATGAGGCCGACCTTGAGGTCGTGCTGGATCTTGGCGGGGAGTTTCAGAAGGCGGAGGGAATTGGCGACGGAGGCCCGTTTCTTCCCGACTTTTTCCGCCATCTGCTCCTGGGTGAGATGGCATTCTTCCATCAGCCGCTGATAGCCGAGGGCCACTTCGATGGGGTCGAGATCGGTCCGCTGGACATTCTCGACGATGGCCATCTCGAGCATTCCCTCGTCGTCGGTATCGCGGACGTATGCGGGGATTTGCTCGAGTCCTGCGATCCTTGCGGCGCGGAAACGGCGTTCACCGCTGATAATCTGGTATTTCCCCGTGGGGATTCGGCGGACGGTGATCGGCTGGATGAGCCCGAGGGTGCGGATGGATGCGGCCAGTTCCTCCAGGGAATCCCGGTCGAAAGTCATCCGGGGCTGGAAGGGGTTGGCTTCGATGAGGTCCGTCGCGATGCGGGAGACGCCGCCTTCCGGAGCGCCTGCCGCCGGGGCGGAGACTTCTTTGTTGACGTATTCGACCGGCTTGCGGAATGCGCTCATGTCCGGAATGTCCTCTCCGAGAAGGGCACCGAGTCCCTTGCCGAGGCCGCGCGGGGTTTTATTGCTGCTCATAGTCTAGGATTCGTTTTTGTCCATCACTTCCTTGGCCAGGTTGAGGTAGTTGGAAGAGCCGTTTGAACCGATGTCGTACAGGATGATCGGCTTCCCGTGCGAAGGGGCTTCGCTGAGGCGGATGTTGCGCTGGATGATGGTGTCGAAGACCATATCCTTGAAGTGCTCCCGGAGCTCGCCGACGACTTCGGCGTGCACCTTGGTGCGGCCGTCGAACATCGTCACGACGAAGCCCTCGATCGTCAGGTCGGGGTTGACGCCGGCCTGCACGAGGCGGATGGTCTGCAGGAGTTTGCCGAGCCCCTCCAGGGCGAAGAATTCGGGCTGGACGGGGATGATGACGGAGTCCGCCGCCGTGAGGGCGTTGATGGTGATCAGGCCCAGGGACGGGGAGCAGTCGATGATGATGTAGTCGTATTCGTCACGGATCGGCGCGAGGACCTGCTTGAGGACGCTCTCGCGGTGGTCCATCGTCTGGAGGTCGAATTCGGCCCCGACGAGGTTGATGTGCGAGGGAATCATCCGGAGGTCGCGGAGTTCGGTCTGGATGAGGGCGTCACGGATATCCAGACGGCCGATCAGCACCTCATAGAGGGTCCGCTTGCTGCCGCTGTCCGGGGTGAAATTGAGCCCGGAGGTCGTGTTGGCCTGGGGGTCGGCGTCGATGATGAGCACCTTCCGCTCCAGCACGGCAAGGGAAGCCGCGAGGTTGATGGCCGTAGTGGTTTTACCCACGCCGCCTTTCTGGTTCGCTATGGCGATAACTTTGGACATAGTGTATATACAGTTCTTCTTTAACCTACAAATATAGGCAAAAAAGAAAGGAACTGCAAATATTATGCTACGGGGTCGACGTCGACGGAGAGGTGCTGCTCGTATTTGGCGGTCTTGCCGAATTGGCTCACCGTCTCGCGGATGCGTTGTTTCCGGGCGGGGAGTTCCCGGTCTCTGGGAAGCATGATCCGGATGATGCGGAGGGTGCCGTCCTCGTCACGGGCCGGGGCGTACGGACCGGTCAGGAAGCGGACGCCTACGGCCGCGGAGAGTTCGGCGGCGAGGCGGGACGAGAGGTATTCGAGCCGTTTGGGCGCGTTGTCGCGGATGAGGATGCCGATCATCCGGGAATAGGGCGGATAGCCGAAGGCCTCCCGCTCGGCAAGCAGGGCTGCGGTCGCGTCTTCTCCCTTTTCAAGCGCCTGGAAAACAGGATGTTCCGTATTCTTGGACTGGATGGCGAGCGGGGCTTTCCACCGAAGCTGGCGGAAGACCTGCAGGGCACGCTCGTCGGCGCGGAAATCATCCCCCGAGAGGAGCGCTTCCGCGAAGATCAGGCAGATCAGCCCGAGGCGGTCGCCCTCCGGATCGATGACGGTGCCGAGGTCGCCGCCGAGGATGTCGTCGCGGCGGTCGGGGAAAAGGGACCGGATTTCTTCCAGCGTGGCCAGATCCGGGTCGAAGGCCCGGCGCGCGACGAGAAGCAGGACTTTCCGCCCCTTGCCGAGCGTCCGGGAGACCGCATCCAGCATCTTCAGCGAGAAGTTGCCCTTCATTCCCCGTTTGCGTTTTTCCGAACTTGTGTCGATAACGGTAAGGGCGCCCGGCTCCCGGGAGGGGAGGGTGACGCGGACAAAACGGCCGGTCTCGGCGTTGTAGATGGAGTCCAGTGAAGGCGTGGCGCTGCCGAGAATGGCGCCGGCACCCTGGAGACGGGAAAGGATCAGTGCGGCGTCGCGGGCATGATAGCGGGGGGACGGTGATTCCCGTTTGTAGGAACGGTTCTGTTCGTCATCCACGATGACAAGCCCGAGGTCGTGATGGGGGAGGAGGATGGCGCCGCGTGTCCCGACGAGCAGATAGCCGCCGGCGCGTACGGCGGAGATGGCTTTGCGACGCGTTGCAGGTGTCTGGCCGCTCTCGAAGAATACGGCTCCGGCCGCTTCCAGGGCCGTCCGGATCCGGGAGAGGGCGCCGCTTCCGCTCACGAGCCAGAGGACGTTCTTGCCCCGGGAACGGACTTCGCGGGCGAGGGACAGGATGATTCCGATACGCCGGGCGTCTTCGCCGTCCTCCAGAAGAACGGTCTTGCCTTCCTTGAAAGCGGCCCGGACGGCTTCGGGAACAGGCTGCGTGGCCAGTTCACCGATCGGGTCGGAGGGAAGTTCCGGTGCGGAAAGCTGCCGGCGGAGCCGGTCGATACCCTCCCGGAGCGCGGCCTCCTTTTTGGTGCCCGGCCGCGTTTTCTCCAGTTCCGCCGTCTTGGCCTCCAGACGCCGCCGCAACTCGGCCGTCCAGCGGGCGGCCTTCTCCTCGTCGGCCGTCTCGCCGGGGGAGTGCGCGGCCCGGTAGATTTCTCCGGCCGTGCAGAGATAATAGGCGGCCAGCTGCCGCCAGAAAGCGATTTCCTCCGGGAGAATGCGGTCCAGCCCGTTGTCAACCGACTGCACCTCCTTCACATTCCCGACCGTCGGTTCAACCCCGACGGCGCTCACGACCCCCGCATACGACCTGCCCGCAAACGGCACCGTAACGCGGTCACCGACCGAGACCGCCTCCCGGCACACATAGAAGGGCTCCCACTCCAGTTTGAGCGGCAGGATGACTTGTATGAAAGGTCCGTTTTCCATCGGCGACACAGGATACAAAATTAACACTTTTTTTGTAAACCGAGTTCCCGCCCCCCCGCCGCCGTGCTGACCTCCGCATGTTTCTTCCCATCGCCGACAATGATGTTCAGCCGGAGGTCTTCTGATTTGATCTTTGCCATAATAGTGATATTATGGCACAAAAATAGCCGCTATTCAGCGGCTGAAAAGGACAGATAGCTATTAGTCCTCGGTCAGATGGAGGCCGAAGGCCTCCTCTTCAATCTTCTTACAGATGATATCAAAGTCAGACTTAGCCATTTCGGCCATTTTTACGGCTATTTTGTATTTATGCGCTGGATAAATGTCTTGAAACACATTCCCATTTTGACCGCATACATATATCGTGGATGGTAAATTAGTGTTGATATCCGTTAGGTGAATAGAATAGTTACCATCGTGGGCATTAATATAGAATGTATAGTAGTAGCTCCGTTTTTTATCAAATGGCCGTATGATAACCGCGGACTCTATTTCAAAGCGCCCGAAGGTTGTGTTTTCAATACCAAGACTCGAACGAAGCCAGGCGGATTTCTTTTTGGCGGAACGAATCGTCGAGAAAATTTCCTTTGCAGACATCCCGGGTTTTGCAATTGTTTTCTCAAAGATCATTAAATTCTTGTATCCGTAAAATTCGGCGATAAAATGATCCTCCCAACTTTCGGGCATAATTAAAATTTGCCCATAAGATTGTATGGGAAGAGATAGTAGCGCAACCGCGCATAGAAAAAAGGATATCCGTCTCATAATCTCGATCATTTTACCCGAAAAGAGCAAAATCCGAGCCTAAGTCGCTGATCCCCGGACGGTTCCCGCGATTTCTTCGATATGGCCGTTCATCAGGCGGTCGGCGACCACAAATGAACCGTGCTGAACTTGATTGTGTCGAAATTGAACTTGAACTTTGTCTTTTAAATTGGAAATAAGTTCAAATACTGTTTTTATCCCATCTCGGAAATGAAAATACATTACGTCCAGCCGGAAATAGAAGAATTACGGCTCACCTTCGAAAGAAATATTCTGTCCGGAGATCCGCCTATCGGTGGCTCCGAGGATGTTGGCTATGAAGATCTTCCCTAATTGAAAAAATATGTCCCTTATGAATAATAAATTGTTTTCAGCATTGTCCGCTCTGCTTTGCCTGGCGGCCTGCAACACCGTAGAAAAGGATGTCGAAATCCCCGAGAAAGATGATACGGGAAAGGTAGAAGTCATCATCACGGCTTCAACCGACACTGACACCAAAACCGTTCTCGACGACAACTATACGACCGTTCTCTGGAAGCCCTCCGACGAAATCAAAGTCTTCAGCGCCGGAGAGGACAGCAAGTTTACATCGCTGAACACGACGACCAGCAGCATTGCCCAGTTCAGAGGAATGATCTCCGTCATCACGGGTATCTCGGAGGGCGTCGGCTATGATAATAATATCTATGGCCTGTATCCGTACAATGACGATGCGACGATATCAAACGGCGTCATCACGACTACGCTTCCGAACACTCAGACCGCCGTCGCCGACTCTTTTGACGACGACCTCTTCATCACGATTGGCAAATCCGAGACCCTGAGCATGGGTTTCTACAACGTCTGCTCCGGTCTCCGTTTCTCTTTCTCCGAAGGCGGATATACCAGCGTCACGCTCTCCAGCAACAATGGAGAAGCGCTTGCCGGCACCTTCTCCGTCGGTTTTGACAATAGTGGCAAGCCGGTGATCCAGTCGGTCAGTTCTCCCTCCACCAGCATTACCGTCAATGCTCCCACCGGCGGATTCGTAGCGAACACTTGGTATTATATTATCTGCCTGCCGGGAACGTTCGATGGCGGTATTACGCTCTCGGCGACAACTGAGAATGATTCTGGAACATATACAATTAACTCCTCATTAACTTTTAGTCGGGGTTTATTCAAACAAGTGAGTGGACTTGATGGTCGGCTTATTAAGCAGCCGAATAATGAAATCTGGTACACTTCCGTTTCTGGTGCTGTGAGTTACCCTACTCGTACTGATAATTGGGGCAAAACGATCATCTCCAATACATACGAGAATGGAAAAGGGGTTATCACCTTCAGTGGACCCATTGAGTTAATCCCGGAGAATGCATTTTATATGAATTCATCAAGTGGCGGGACTTTGAAGTCTCTTAGTATGCCGAACAGTGTAACAGAGATTGGGTATCAGGCCTTCTATCAGCAACAAAAACTTGAAGAGATAACTCTTTCTAAAAACTTGACTACAATTTCTGGTCGTGCGTTCTATAGTTGTTCTCGTTTGAAGAACTTTACCTTCTCTGAGTCACTACTCTCAGTGGGGGTAAATGTATTTTCATATAGCGGTCTTACCGACTTAACTATACTCACAGATAGAACTCTTGATGATAGAGGCCTCGGATATCTTCTGACAAGTGCATATGGCATAGCGTGTTTTCATGGCCCTTATGCCAGTAGTGATGGAAAATTTGTCGTGATGAATAATGAATTAGCGGCGGCGACACAAATGGATGCAAATATGATAATTCCCGATGGTATTCAACGTATACAACCATATGTGTTTTATAGACATAGTCAATTAGAGTATGTGTATATTCCCGCCAGCGTATCTTCAATTGGTAGTAAATCTTTTAATATATGTACTCATCTTGAGCAGATTTCCGTTCAATCAGTTACGCCGCCTTCAATTGGAGAGTATACATTTGATGATACCAATGACTGCCCTATCATTGTCCCTTCTCAAAGTGTTGATACATACAAATCGGCTTGGCCCAAATATCAAAACAGAATTTCATCGGGGGAAATCATCTTATCTGACTCTTCTTTGATATTAAGTGCTTCTGAGACGAAGAGTTTGACTGCTCATTGCTATCTTCTTTCTCCCACCGCAGATAAAACTATAACATGGTCATCTGATAATACCTCTGTAGCAACGGTAGATGGTGGTACTATTCGTGGTATAAGCGGAGGGAGAGCGATCATAACCGCCTCGGCCTGTAATGGCTCTATTACTGGCACCTGCGAAGTTATAGTATATGAACCGATTGATCTTGGATTAAGCGTAAAGTGGGCCAATATGAATCTTGGAGCCTCGAGCCCGACTGAACGCGGGAACCGTTATGCCTGGGGCGAGACTGAGCCGAAATTGGACTATTCTTGGTCCACCTATAAGTTCGGCGCAAATTCATCCGGACCGTTCTCAAAGTATAATACAAAAAGTTCTTATGGTACTGTAGATAATAAGACCGTGTTGGATCCGGAGGATGATGCTGCTTACCTTATACTAGGAGGGTCTTGGCGTATGCCAACAAAGGATGAGCTGGATGAACTAAGATCGACATGTTCTTTTCAATGGTCTTATCCCAATGGAATCTTAGGGATAACTGTGGTTGCCCCTAATGGCAATAGCATCTTCTTTTCAAGTTCGGGGGATGACTGCAGTTATTGGTCATCTACCCTCTATGCGAATTACCCGAATCAGGCATATTGCTTTGAGGCTGAGGACAGCGAAGGGTGGGACACCTCAATGTATGCTTCTCCCATCTCTCGCGTGGCAGGAAAGCCTATCCGTCCTGTCTACGTCGAATAATAGCAGCCATCACCAACAAAATAAATCAGAGCCCATCGACTTACCGTCCTGGGCTCTTTTCTCGTTCATCCCTTCCCGACAACATACCTCTCAATAACACTCCCGCCCTCATATACCCGGAACTCCTCGACAACACGCCCATAATACATCCGGCTTCTTTTCGCCGATCTCTTTGCCGCTGTTAATGCTTCTTCCTGGGACCGGTAAGAATGGACGATGATGGGACGAGCGGCGATAAAGGATGTAGTCGGGGATATCGGTCGGTGGATGAATAGTTACACTGGCGCGCGTCATCCCGCGGATACTGGTATGGCAACGTTTCGGGGCTGAAATGCTGCTTAACCCTTTCCTCGGAAGCCGTATGGCAGCGTTTTGGACCCGTAATGCTACTTAACCCTTCCTGCAGGTGCCGTATGGCAGCATTTTGGGGCTGTAATGCTGCTTAACCCGGCTTCCGCTCCGGCAGAGGGCTTCTGCTCCGGGGCAAAGGGCAACCGTTCGGGCGGATAGACGAGAAACCCCGGTAGAATTGCTTCTATCGGGGTTTGTGTGGTGTCGGCAGGAGTTGAACCGGCGACACATGGATTTTCAGTCCATTGCTCTACCACCTGAGCTACGACACCGTTTGGGACTGCAAAGATACGGATTAAATCCGAACTTCCAAAAAAAAATGAAGTTTTTTCCTTCCGTTGTTGCAAAATCACGTGCTTCACATTATTTTTGTATGTTAAGCCCGCTTGTAAACGGCGGATAAACCGATCGTATTATGCAGAATCATTCATTCAGAATCCTTGTCGTCGACGACGAAGCGGATATATGCGACATCCTTTCCTACAACCTCCGGAAAGCCGGTTACGAGGTCGATGTCGCCCATTCGGCCGAGGAGGCCCTCAAGACGGACCTGAGCGTGTATGACCTTTTCCTGCTGGACGTGATGATGGGGGAGATGTCCGGATTCACGATGGCCACCCGCCTCAAGGAGAATCCGGCCACGACCCGCATTCCCGTCATCTTCCTCACGGCGAAAGACAGCGAGGACGATACCCTGGAGGGGCTCAGTCTCGGCGCGGACGACTATATTACCAAACCTTTCTCCATCCGGGAGGTGGTTGCCCGTATCGGCGTGGTGCTCAGGCGTTTCGAGAAGCCGCAGAGCACGGCCATGGTATTCAGGACGCTGACCGTGGATCCCGTCGCCAAGACCGTCACCGTGGACGGGGCGCCGGTGCTCCTGACCCGGATCGAATTCGAACTCCTGTGCTGCCTGCTGGAGTCCAGGGGCCGGGTGCTCAGCCGTCAGGACCTGATCGCCCGGGTCTGGCCGAAGGACGAGGTGGTGCTGGACCGTACCGTCGACGTCAACATTACCCGTCTCCGCAAGAAAATCGGTCCGTACGCATCCTGCATCCGTACGCGTTCGGGCTACGGCTATTTCTTCGGTGAATAAACGATGATCCGCCGGTATTCCAATCCCATCAGCCGCAATCTGGTCGTGAGCCTCGTGGTGGTCTCGGCCCTGTTCGTCGCGGGATTCCTCTGGCTCAGTGCCGCCGATTTCTTGCAGGGGTCCTGGCGTTTCGTGGTGCTGGTGGCCGCGATGATCATCGCCATTTTCTCCATCCTGTCGTATTTCGTGACCAAGATCAACAAGATCATCGGGGACGAGGCGGACGTGGAGAATGCGGAAATCCGGCGCGAACTCACCCAGAACATCGCGCACGAACTGAAGACCCCCGTGGCCAGCATCCAGGGCTATCTGGAGACCATCCTCGAGACCCCGGAAATGGACGAGGAGACCCGCAACCAGTTCGTCGAGCGCAGTTTTACCCAGACCCGGCGCCTCACCGCACTCCTGCAAGATATTTCCACCCTCAACAAGATGGACGCGAAGGCCCCGAATTACAAGATCGAGAGCATTGACATCTGCAAGATGGTGGAAACCATCGCCGCGGATACGTATCTCCAGCGTTCGTCCGCGCAGATGACTTTCCGCGACCAGCTTTTCCCCCCGATCGTCATCAAGGGCGATTACACGATGGTCTACAGCATCTTCCGCAACCTGATGGACAACGCCACCGCTTACGCCGGAACGGGGACGACCGTCACGGTCACGGCCGCCAGGGGCGAAGACAGCTGGCATTTCGTCTTCCGGGACAACGGCGCGGGTGTGCCGGAACAGCATCTGGACCGGCTCTTTGAACGTTTCTACCGGGTAGACAAGGGGCGCAGCCGCAAGCTCGGCGGCACCGGCCTCGGCCTCGCGATCGTCAAGAACGCCGTCCGCATCCACGGCGGCGACATCACGGTCCGTAATAACGAATCCGGCGGACTCCGTTTTGATTTCTCATTGAAAGTCAATAATTTCGAGACCGACAGGGCAAAAAAATCCAGAAGGAAATGAAAAAGTATCTTACGTTGATTCTGTGCGGTCTGTTCCTGACCTGGTTTGCTGCATCCTGCATACAGACGGAGGAATACAATACCCGGCCTTCCACTTCGGACAACGATCCCGTGGACGACCAGCTTGACGATGAAGACCCGGATTCCGGGGCGCAGGAAGGGGAGACCTTCACCATCCCTTCCGAGGATACGGAAGCCTCGGCCGACAATATCGCCCATTCCATCTTCGACCGCCGGATCACCATTACCTGGTCTTCGTCCGGCGCCACCGTCGAGGGCGACGAAAGGGGGCTCGTTTCGGTCAGCGGCGGTCACGTTACCGTCCGCAACAGCGGCTACCTCAATGCCTCCGACGATCTCGACAAGAATATCTTCGAACTGAAGGGCACCTCTTCCGACGGCTCCCTCAAACTCTACGGCGCCCGCAAGGCCTGCCTGTATCTGAACGGCCTGTCCCTGACCAATCCTTCCGGCGCCGTCATCAACAACCAGTGCAAGAAGCGCACGTTCGTGTATGTGAAAGGGCAAAACGCCCTCTCGGATGCCGCCAATGCGGCCTATGCGGCAACGGGTGAAGAGGATTGCAAGGCGGTCTTCTTCAGCGAGGGACAACTCGTCTTTTCCGGCGACGGCTCCCTGACGGTAACCGCCTCCAACAAGCAGGGCAAGGCCGGGATCACCAGCGACGACTATCTGCGATTTATGACCGCTCCCTCCGTCAAGGTCACCTCCGGCGCCAGTGCAGGGCACGGTCTCCGGGGCAAGGACTTCGTGCGGATCGACGCCGGCGCGCTGGAAATCTCCACGGCGGCCGCGATGAAAAAGGGGGTTACCTCCGATTCGCTTGTCGCGGTAAACGGCGGAACGACCACGGTAACCGTGTCCGGCAGCGCGGCTTATGACAGCGAAGACCAGGAGTATTCCGGCACGGCCTGCATCAAGGCGGATTACGCCTTCCAGATGACGGGCGGCACGGTGACGCTTACCAATTCCGGCCAGGGAGGCAAGGGCATCCGGGCGGGATCGCATTACGACGCTTCCGAGAAAGACCACACCCTGCCCGACAGTTATGTCTCGGGCGGGACGCTCACCGTCAAGACGACGGGTGCCCGCTACAGCGGCGGAAGCAGCAGTTATACGGGGAATAACGCGGCCCTGGGCGGCGTGTTCAAGGTGACCGGCGGCACCGTCAATGTCCAGTGCTTCGGCGCCAAGGCGAGCGGCAATACGATTTCCTCCAAGGGTATCAAGATCGGCTACAAGGCCGATCCGGCCGGGACGAGCAAGGCGCCTGGCGGTCCCGGAGGCCCCGGCGGCGGAGGCGGCATGCAGGGCTCCAAGGGCAACGAAGGCATCGAGTGCAAGGGAACGATCGTTATCAGCGGGGGAGATGTCTATGTCTATACCACATCCGACGACGCCATCAATTCGGCCGGCCAGATGACGGTGGACGGCGGGTATGTGATGGCCCATTCCACCGGAAACGACGCGATGGACTCCAACGGCAATATGTATCTCAAGGGCGGCTGCGTCTATGCCGTCTGCACGGCCGGCACGCCGGAATTGGCCGTGGACGCCAACACGGAGGGCGGCTATAAACTCTATGTACAGAAAGGGGCTACCCTCGTGGCGTACGGCGGTCTGGAGCGGGGTTACTCGGCCGAGCAGTCGTGCAGCACGTATTCCTGCACTTCCGGCGCCTGGAACGGGCTCTATAACGGGAGTTCGTACATTGGAGCTTTCAAGGCACTGTCCTTCACGAGCGTGACGGCGAGCGCGCCTTCGCTATCCTCCGTCCAGAAGGGGGTCAGTGTCGGCGGCTCCGCCTGTTGCGGGGGCTACTGGGCGGCGTCGGGCATTTCCAAGTAGGAAATATCTTTTATCACGAGCCCGGCCAGCGTCATGCCGAAGATGGCCGTGATGGGGCAGATCGTGCCGTTGACGGTCTTTTCCGGATTGCCGTCTTCCGGTGCGGGACCCTGATTCTCAAGTACTTCCTCGTCGTAAACGCAAAGAATCTTCTTCGCGGGAAGCGTCCCTTCCTTGCGCATCTTCTTGCGGAGGAGGAAGCCGAGTGGACATCCCTTCACGTCCCAGAATTCCGCGACGCGGATCCGGGTGGGATCGGTCTTGAGGGCGGCCCCCATCGAGGAGAAGACTGTCGCCTTCGTCCCGGACGCGCGCACCAGCAGGAGCCGCTTGTCCTTGAGGGAGTCGATCGCGTCGATGACGTAGTCGTAACTGTCCAGCGAGAAGGATTCGTAATCCTCGTCGTGGTAGAATTTCACAATGGCTTCGATCTCCGCGTCCGGATTGATCTCCAGCAGGCGCTCCCGCATTACTTCCGCCTTGGGACGGCCGAGGGTGCGGGTCGTGGCGGGAAGCTGGCGGTTGACGTTAGAGGGCATTACGACGTCCGGATCCACGAGCGTCAGGTGTCCGATGCCGGAGCGGATCAGCCCTTCGGCGCACCAGCTGCCGACGCCGCCGACGCCGAAGAGAATGATGCGGGTGCGGGAGAGGCGCTCCATCGTTTCCTCGCCGAGAAGAAGGGCGGACCGGGAAAAAAGTTCATTCATAGGGGCCGGTTTTTCTGCAAAATAACACCAACTTCTTGAAAAGGGCAAATTTTTTTTGTAAATTGCACTCGTATGGAAGAAAGACAACAATCCCGTCGGATCCAGACCTCGATCCTGAACGGGCTGGAGAGAAAGGCGCTGGAGTGGATGGCGAGGCGCCTGCCGAGGTGGGTGTCCTCGGATCTGATGACGGCCATCGGAATGATCGGTGCGGTTATCATCGCCGTCGGATACGCCCTTTCCGGGCGCAATGTGAACTGGCTCTGGCTGGCGTCTTTCGGCTTTCTCGTCAACTGGTTCGGCGATTCGCTGGACGGCACCATTGCGCGCGTCCGTCATCTGCAGCGGCCGATATACGGCTTTTTCCTGGACCATAACGTCGACTGCGTCAATGAGACCGTCATGTTCGTAGGGGCGGGGCTTTCGCCGTTCCTGCATCTGCCGATCGCGATGGGCGCCCTCGTGGCCTATCTGCTCCTGTCGGTGTACGTATACATCTACGCCCACCTCAAGAACGAATTCAAGCTGACCTACGCCGGCTTCGGTCCCACGGAACTGCGCGTCATCGTCGTCATCGTCAACACGCTGCTCATCTATGTCACGCCGCTGCGTGAATTCACCCGGGAATTCGTCATTTCCGGCGAGGCGGTCACTTTCCATCTCCTCGACTTCGTCGCGCTCGCCATTACCCTGATCCTGCTGATTTTCTATGGGGTCAGTCTGGTCAGGGGCGCCCGGGAATTCGGCCGGATGGATCCGCCCAAAGCCTGATCCGGATGCCGCTCGTCACCGTCAGAGACCTCGAACCGCTCGCGCCCGTTTTCCGCGGGAAGGTCGGGAACGCCTTTGCGCGGGGGATGATGCGGCTGACGGGCATACGGAAGGTCAACGATCTGTACGACCGCGTGGCTCCGCTGGAGGGTCCGGCCTTCGCCGACGGCATCCTGCACGAAATGGGCGTCGACTATCTCATCGGCAATCCCGACCGGCTCCAGACGCTTCCGGACGGCCCGTTCATCACGGTCAGCAACCATCCCTACGGTCATCTTGACGGGATTATATTGATCGATCTCTTCGGGCATCTCCGTCCGGGATACAAGGTGATGGTCAACGAAATCCTGGGCCGTATCCGGACGATGCGGGACAATTTCATCGTCGTCAATCCCACGGGGGCGAAACGCTCCGCCGCGACGGCGACCAGTGTCTCGGGCGTGCGGGAAGTCCTCCAGAACATTCACGACGGCCGTCCGGTGGGCTTTTTCCCTTCCGGAGCGGTGTCGGACTACAAGATCGGCGAAGGGCTTCGCGACCGGGAGTGGCAGGATTCCGCCCTCCGGCTGATCCGCAAGGCGCGCGTCCCGGTGGTGCCCGTCCGCTTCTTCGACCGCAATTCGGCCTTCTATTATTCGCTCGGCCTCCTGGACTGGCGCATCCGTCTGGGGCGCCTCTGCCACGAGGTGTTCAACAAGCGCGGCAAGTCGGTACGCCTCGGTATCGGACCGGTCATCGGCCTCGAGGAGCAGGAAGCATCAAAAGATTACGGCGCCCTTCTGAGGGACGCCGTTTATGGGATGCCGTTGCCGGAGACATTTACGCTCCGCTCAGCGCAGCGTTTCTGACAGCGCCCTTTCAAAGACGCCGAGATCTTCCGGAACGGGACTCTTGAGCCGGATGATGTCTTTGCCGTACGGATTGCGGAAGACCAGCGTGGCGGCGTGCAGGGCGAGGCGGCCGGCGGGATCGGTCTCCGCCCCGTATTTCTCGTCGCCCGCGATCGGATGGCCGAGGTCGGCCGCGTGGACGCGGATCTGGTTCTTGCGGCCGGTCTGGAGTGAGAATTCCAGTTTGGAATAGAGGATCTTGCCGCGCCGGAAGACGTGGCCGAGGGTCTTGTAGTGGGTGATGGCGAGCTGTCCGTCCTTGACTTCCTCCTGGAAGGAGCGCATCTTGAGGGACTTGGGATTTTCGACGAGCCAGCTCTGGACGGATCCTTTTTCGGGGGAGGGACAGCCTTCTACGAAAGCCGTGTAGGTCCGCTCGAGGATGAGTTCCTTCCATTTGCTCTGGAGGATGTCCTTGGTGCGCTCGTCTTTGGCGAAGAGGACCAGGCCGGAGGTGCCTTTGTCGAGGCGGTGGACGATCCAGACCTTCCTGGTGCCGCGGTCGATGCTCTGTCCGGAGGCGAGGGCTTCCTTGCGGTCCACCGCCGCACTTTTCTTGACATAGTCGTTGAGGAGGGCGTACAGGGTCTTTTCGCGTTTGTCCAGCGTCTTGCCGACCTTGCCGCTGCCGGTCGATATGGTCAGCAGGCCGGAGGGCTTGTCGACGACCAGCAGGTGCGCGTCCTCGTAGGCGATGCTGACGCCGGATTTGGAGAGCGCATCGGCCGCGTCGCCGCGGACCTTGCGGGCGATGGACACCTCTTTGGGGAGGATGACGACGACGTCGCCCTTGCGGAGCGGATGGTCGAAGGCGGTGACGGAAGCGCCGCCGATGGTGACCTGGCCGCTGGCGAGGACCTTCTTGACGCCGGTCTTGCCCCGGCCCGGGAACATCCGAAAGAGGAAACTCAGGAGCGTGTCGTCACGGTCCACGATGAATTTCTGGCCCATATGCAGGAGGGATTAGAAATTTTTAACGAAGTCGATGTCCTTCTTGAGCATCACCTTGGGATCCATCAGGGACACTTTCTGGAAGAGGCGGAACTGGTTGGCGACCGATAGGTAGACGATGTCTTCGTGCTTGCCTTTGCGCCACCATTTGTAGAAGGCGATGGGATCGTTGTCGAAGGGAATTTTGGCCTCGATGTCGTTGCCGAAACCGGGGAAGTCGATCATCACGCGAAGTCCCATGATCCGCTTGTAATAGGCGGGATCGGCCCTGCGGAGCTTGCTGACGAGGGGATTGAAGACCTCGACCTGGTCGACCTGAAGAATTTTTTCCCGGATGATCATCTGGTGGATCCGGACGGGATCGGCGTTGAGCCAGGCACCGATGCTACGGGTTACAGGCCCCTCGTCGGTGTCCAGTGTAAGTTTGTCTTCGGAGAAGTAAATCTTGTCCCGGTCCAGTTCAAAAGTATCCATCAACCGCAAATATAAAAAAAATCCCCGAAAAATTGCGTATATTCGCGTTTTTTTCTAAATTTGAGGTTGGAAAACATTTAATTTTTACCATTATGACTTATAAAATCATCGACATTCAGGGCATCGGCCCCGTGTACGCAGAGAAACTCGTCGCTGCAGGTATCGTCACCGTAGATCAGCTGCTTGAGAAAGGCAAGGATCCCAAAGGCCGCAAGGCGCTCGAAGAGGCGACCGGCATCGACCACGCCCGCATCCTTACCTGGGTCAACCACGCCGACCTCTTCCGCGTCAACGGCGTAGGCCCTCAGTTCTCCGAACTGCTCGAGGCCGCCGGCGTCGACACCGTCAAGGAACTCAAGAACCGCAACGCCGAGAATCTTGCCGCCAAGATGCTCGAGGTCAATGAGGCCAAGCACCTCACCAAGAGGGTTCCCACCGCCGCCGAGCTCCAGAAGTACATCGACGCCGCCAAGGCCCTCGACGCCGTCGTGACGTACTAGACGTTATGCGTCGTACATCGATTTTTGTGGCAGCGGCCGCCTTTCTGGCGGTCGCTGTTTCGTGTGGGAGGAGCTGCCGGACTGCCATTCCCCGCGATGCCGACATCGAGCGGAAAGTCGAACGGGTCCTGTCCGGGATGACCCTCGACGATAAGGTCGGCCAGATGGTCCAGCTGAACATTTCGACCATCCTGGACGAATCGCAGAACCAGATCGACCTGGTTAAAGCGTTGTATAAGACGGAAAGGCCTATCGTGTTGATTCTTAATGAGGGACGCCCTCGCGTCGTGAGCGGAATCGAGCCGCTGGCGCCTGGAGGAGGGGGATTTCCGCCTCGCCGTCGGGTCTGAGCACCGGATGGTCCGCTGCTCCTGCACGAAGGTCTGGGATACGCCTGCCGGTCCATAAAAAAACGGAGATGGACGTGCAACCATCTCCGTTTCCGGTGAGGATTAGCAGACTTGAACTGCTGACCTCTTGCCTGTCAAGCAAGCGCTCTAAACCAACTGAGCTAAACCCTCGTTACGTTTTGGGAATGCAAAGGTAGCAATACTTTTTGAATTCCCAAAATTTTTTTGAAAAAGTAGTAGCCCAATCCCGCCAAAATGCCTATCTTTACAACAGAATCCCGGACCCGAATTCGGGAGCGACGAAGAATAATGACAAAGACCGCGGTAACCGTTCTGGACTTCTCGGGAATTTTCGCCCGGGAGCGGGCGCTGTTTCCGGAGGCCCTGGAACGTGCAATCGCGTGGAACGTGCTGGATTTCCGCTCGCTGGAAGGCACGATGTGCTTCTGCGAGGAGGGGAGTGCCGAGGTCATCCGCCGCCGGATCGAATCGGTTTTGGCTGGTGGTACGGCAGGTGTGCCGCTGCACTGGATCGATACGGGCGATTACCATTATCTGACTTATTTCTTTCTGGAACGGATCCGGAAGCCCTTCGCCCTGGTGCTGCTTGACAACCATCCCGACGACCAGCCGAGCGTGTTCGGCGAGGGACTGCTCTCGTGCGGCGGCTGGGTCCTCACGGCCCGGGAGCGCCTGCCTCTGCTGCAGGAGGTGCTGACGATAGGCCCGGAAGGGCGGATCCTGCGGTGGGAGAGATTCCGGAAGAAGTCCGGAATGACGGAGGTGACGCCGGGGTTGCCGGTGTACATTTCCGTCGACAAGGATGTCCTGTCGCGGTCGTATGCGCGGACGGACTGGTCGCAGGGCGAAATGACGCTGCCTGAGCTGCTGGAGATCCTGGACTGCTTCCGTGACCGTGAGATCCTCGGTATCGACCTTTGCGGCGGTCTTACCGAAGCCAAAGGCGCCACGGACGAGGACTTCGCCGTCAACGCCCGTCTTGACGCCACCCTCATCTCCGCCCTTCTCCCGTCCGCGAAGACGGCTGAAAACATAGATGAGCTGCGTGCAGAGTAACAGATTTTAACAGATATCGTGATGATGAAGAATTTTGGAAAGTTTGGAAAAAAGGCGACGGGCGGCGTGCTCGGCCTGCTGGCGCTGGTAGCGCTGGGGTGGTATTTCGGGCAGGACTCCGGCAGCAGGACAGACGACAAGGGGGATTCCGGAAAGGGGTTGCTGGAGAAGGGGAATCCGCGGGAGGCGGATTTTTATCCGTCCGACAAGACGCTCTCCTCTCTGGAGATTCCCTATCGCCTGGACGACAACCGGGCGACGCTGATCGAGCATATGGGGCATACGCTCTCCTATAACGAAGAGGACCGCATCCCCAACTGGGTGGCCTGGGAACTGCGGGCCACGGAATTGCATGGCAATCTCGACCGGCGGGAGAAATTCACCCCCGATCCGGCCGTCAAGGGACGGCAGGCCTACGATTCCGATTACAAGGGATCGGGCTGGGACCGCGGGCATATGGCCCCGTCGGGGGATATGAAGTGGAGCAGCCAGGCCCTGGAGGAGTGCTATTATCTGACCAATATCTGTCCGCAGAACCACGGACTCAACGCCGGTCTGTGGAACGATCTGGAGATGCAGACCCGCTATGAGGCGAAGTATTACGGTACGGTCTGGGTGGTGTGCGGCCCCGTTCCCGACGAGATCGGCAAGGGGGTCATCGGCCGCAACAACGTCAAGGTGCCGGCTTCCTTCTTCAAAGCCCTCCTGGCCCGCCGGAAGGACGGATCATATGCATCCGTCGGCTTCATTTTCCCGAATGAACCCACCGGAAAGAAGGCCGTTTCCGATTTCGCCATGAGCGTCGACGACCTCGAGAAGCGGATCGGGATGGATCTCTTCTATAATCTTGACGAAAAATATCAAGCCCCCGCAGAGGCCTCATACAACCTTTACGGGGACTGGAGAATCAAAGACTGACACCGTTGCTTATTCGCCTTCTGAGACGGGGCGGATGGGGGATTATTTCGCAAAAATGGATAAGCCGGGTGCGGAAACTGAAGCGCCGGTGTATCTTACGACAGATATTTTCCGTGGCACTGGCCGTAGAGGAGGCCGCTCCCGCAGGGGCAGGGGTCGTCCTTTGCGACGTGCGGCACCGTGAGACTGAACGGGAATCCATAGGGCATGGGGTAACCGTCCGAGACCGTCGGGGCGGGCATTTCCCAATGGATCGGGATGTCTTCGCCCGGCGGCTCCTCGTAAGGATCCTCGATGTCGGCGGAAACCTTGAGACAGCCCGTCTCGTCGGCCGACTTGCCGCAGAGACTCCATTTGGGGACGCTGTTGGCGAAATTCTCCACGGCGTGGAGGGCTTCATAGTAGTTGCTCTCGGAGGGAAAATGGTCCGCACGGTTCTCGATGGCGTAGAAGAGGTCTTCGAAATCGGCGTCGCTCTGGGCGCAAATCCACACTTCATAGAGTTCCTTCACCAGGTCGTAGCCGCTGTATCCGGCGCGGCGCAGGGAATTCTCGAGCGCGTATCCTTCCGGTGAGGAAAGGTACGGGGTGAAGAAGGGGGCGCCGGTGCCCGCCTCCAGGGCCTGTTCGGGGGTGAAGTGCTTGAATTCGGTGATGTTGAATTCTTTCCGGTCTTCGAGGATGTATTCGATCTTGTCGATGCAGGGGGAGCAGATGTAGTCGCCGTCGCCGTTCTCGTCGTAGGTGCGGAACAGTTTGAGAACGGGGCTTTCCTGCAGCATGTCCCGCATTTTGGCGTAGTCCGCCCCGAGAATGCCTTCCAGGTAGTCGAACATCAGGTCGACGAACCGGTCGAATTCCATCACGCCGTAGAGGTTGAGGTAGCCGAGCGCCACCCGCTCGAGGGCGAGCTGGCCGCTCTTCTCGCGCTTGGCGCGGGCCTTCCGCAGGTGCGGGGCAGCGATCTCGTAGATGGGACGGGGGAGGCAGATCTGCTTGAAGTCGGAATTCTCGTCCCCTTCGATGACACGGACGAGGCCGAGCATCTCGAGGGTGGAGGGATAGTCGGCGTATTCGACGGCCTGGTACTTGTCAGGGCCGGTCTCGATGAGACTCTCCATCTGGTCGAGATCCCGCTCCATCAGGTGCGAGAGCCATTCGGACGGCCGGGTGCGCAAGTAGTTGTCCAGGGCGGAAACCATCCCCGCCTTGGTCCTGAACCGGGGCATGTCGAAGCCGAGGAGATTGCCGATGTCGGCAAGTTCCGGCTTGGTATACTCCTGGAGGAATGTCTTGAGGTCTGTCATCGCACTACACTACTTGGAGATGCAAAGATGGGAATTTTTCTTGAAAATTGAAAGAGATTCCAGATTTGCATAAGTCCGGACGAATAGTTATTTTTGCCTCGCAATGTTGATGGATCGGGAAAATTTCAATCGTTTTTGTGCCGGGCAGTACCCTAGTCTCATAGCCTATGCGAGCCTTTTCCTGAGAGGGGAAGACCGGCTCTGGGCCGAGGACGTCGTACAGGATGTTTTCTACTCGGTGTGGAAACGCCGCTTTTTCCTTCGTCGGGATTCAGCCCAGATTCACGGCTATCTTCTGCGCAGCGTCTATAACCATTGCATGAATTACCTCCGGCATCAGCGTGCTCGCAGGGCGTACGAGGAACAGGAGAGTTCGTTCCTGGCGATGGCGGAACAATATTATGACCCCGACCGCAACCCGGTCATCAAGGCCCTGTTCGACAGGGATCTGCACAGTTCACTCGACCGTTCGATCGACGCGCTTCCGGACAAATGCCGGGAAGTATTCCGCCTGAGTTATGTGGAGGGATATTCGCATAAGAAAATTGCGGATCTGCTGGGCATTTCAGTCCGTACCGTGGATGCACACATCTATGCTGCGTTGCGGTCTCTGAGGACGGCGCTGGAGAATAATTGCCCCTGATCTTTTTTTCTGTTTCTTCTAAGTAGTTTCTTCCATTTGTCTGTATTAATAATGTATAATACGGACAGAATATGGAAGAAAGAACGAATCAAAATGATGCCCAGAAGCGTCTGGATGCCTATTTGGAGGCAATCAAGATGCTTATGGACACCGAATCGGATCCCCGTCTGGAAGATCGGAAGACCCGGATGCTCGAACGTCTGAATGCACGGATTGATGCGGAAGAATTCCGCCATCATCGTGCGGGCCGGATCCTTCGCATCGTTGCTCTTGCTGCATCCTTTGTACTGGTTGTCGCGCTGGGATGGTGGGGAGCCGAATCCCTGAACCGGCAACCGCAGTTGCAGTCATGGGAGAATACGGCATTGGACGTGAGTCAGATTGCACTGCCGGACGGTACGTCCGTGTGTCTGAAGAGCGGCGCGTCCCTGACCTTTGAGGAATCGGACGGATGCCGGATCACCGCGCTCCGGGGCGATGCGTATTTCGACGTCGCGAGGGATACGCTGCATCCCTTTATCGTGAGGACGGACGCGTTGGACGTGAAGGTGCTCGGGACGGCGTTCAGTGTAAGCGCTCCCTCCGGAAGCGGAACGGCGGATGTGATTCTGGAACGGGGATCCGTACGGCTGATGAGCAAGGGCGGGATGCCCCTGTTGCGTCTGACCCCCAATCAGAGAGCGGCTTACAATGCCTCTACGGGCGATATTTCAGTAGAGCAGGTCTATGCGGCTCCGATGATCCGTCAGCAGTACAGTATCATCAGATTTGAGAATGCGAGTGTCGAGGAGATTGTCCGCGTTATTGAGGATAACTACGGCATCAAGGTCTCTGCATCGGGTTACGATTCTTCCAAGCAATATCATATGAGTTTCCTCCGGAGTGATCCTCCCGGCGATGTGCTCGCCGTGCTGGAACTGCTGACCGGAGGTCATTTTTCATCCAACAATGTGCAGTAGGGTATGATCAAGTCAACTGTATTGACTCTTCTTGTGGCGGCATTGTTCCTGTCCGGACCGTTTAAGGTGGACATCGTACAGCGTCAGGCGACCGTCAAGTCATTTTCCGAAGCATTCACCTCCCAGACAGGCGTCCTTTTTTCTTATGAGAGTACGCTGTCGGATGTTTCACTGGGTAAAATATCGCTTCGTGGAACCGAGTCTCTGGAAAGTATCCTGTCCAAGGCTTTTGCCGGGAAGGGGATCGCCTACAAAGTCGTAAACAACACGGTGGTCCTTTCACGTAAGGAAGAGACCCGGAATGAATCCGCCGTCCGGAGGACGGAACAGCCGCCTAAGAAGCTGGCGGTGCGGGGCCGGGTGCTGGACGATACGGGACAAAGCGTTATCGGCGCGTCGGTCGTCGAGAAGGGGAACACCGCCAACGGAGTCGTCGTGGATCTGGACGGCAATTATGAAATCGAGGTGCCCTCCGGTGCCACGCTGGTCTTTGAATGCGTAGGATTCAAGGGCGTCGAAGAGCCGGTATCGGGGCGGGGACAGATCGATGTCGTGATGAAGGAGGATACGCAGCTGCTGGAAGAAGTGGTCGTCGTCGGCTATGGTGTCCAGAAAAAGGTCAACCTGACCGGGGCTGTCTCTTCCGTCACATCCAAGGAATTCGAAGACCGTCCGGTCGTCAATGTGGGCCAGGCGCTCCAGGGTATGATCCCGAACCTCAACATCACGCAGGGCTCCGGCGCCCCGAATGCTTCCAGCACCTACAATATCCGCGGCAACACTTCTCCCAACGGAGGAAGTCCGCTGATCCTCGTGGATGGCGTGGAAACTTATCTGGAGCGGATCAATGCCAATGATATCGAGAGTATTTCGGTACTGAAAGATGCTTCATCGGCCGCCATTTACGGCGCCCGCGGCGCTTTCGGCGTCATTCTCGTGACGACCAAGAGCGGCAGTGCGGAGAAGCCGGCCACCGTTTCGGCATCTTACAGGACATCCTTCTCCGCCAATACGGCTTCGACCGATTTCGAGACCCGGGGGTATTACAGCGCCTATATGGCCGATATGTTCATCTCGGCCCGGAACGGGACGCCTTATACCAGTTATACGGACTATGACTATCAGCGGCTGTGGGAGCGGCGCAATGACAAGACGGAGCATCCCGACCGTCCGTGGGTCCTCACGGAGATGCGGGACGGCCGGCTCAGCTATGTTTATCTGGCCAATTTCGACTGGTACCACTGGCTCTATGACGATTCGCGTCCGGCGCAGGACGTGAATGTCAACGTCAGCGGCGGAACCAAGAATATCAAGTATATGGTCAGCGGCCGTTTCTATCATCAGGACGGGAACTTCCGTGTGGGGCCGGATGCCTACAATACCTATAATATCCGCGCGAAGCTGGACGTGAAGATCAAGCCCTGGCTGAGCCTGTCCAGTAACACCAAGTTCTTCAACGGCGTTTACACGTACCACGGAAATAATTACCGCAGGCCGACCCTGCACGCCCTGGCCAGTTTCGTGCCGATCAACCCCGACGGGACGCCTGTTTCCCATACCACGCTGACCAATTCGTCCGCGCATTACATCATGGACGGCTATTCCGCGATGCTCGTGAAAGGCAAGCAGTGGGGCCACCAGCGGACGACCGAGGTGACGACGACGGCGGCGCTCAAGGCGGAACCGGTGAAGGGGCTGACCTTCAACGCCGATTTCTCCTATAAGTTCGGCTATATCCGCCGGCAGTATCGCGATACCTATGTGGAGTATTCGCAGTATCCCGGCGAACTGCTGCAGGAAGCTGTCAGTTCCTATCAGGACCGGCTCAGCGACGTCGTATACGAGCAGAACAACTATGTAGCCAACGCCTATGTGGCCTATGACCATTCCTGGAAGCAGAGCCATAATTTCATGGCGACGGCGGGCTTTAACTACGAGGCGCGGCGCTACAAGGACCTGTCCATCCGGAAGAACGACCTCCTGAGCGAGGAACTTTCGGACTTCAATCTCGCGACCGGTGATGTGGATGTCCTCAACGGAGGCATCAACGAATATGCCCTCGCGGGCTTCTTCTACCGGCTGACGTACAATTACAAGCAGCGCTATTTCATCGAATCCAACGGCCGGTACGACGGCTCGTCCCGCTTCCCGAAGGGGCACCAGTGGGGCTTCTTCCCGTCCGTCTCCGGTGCCTGGCGCTTCAGCGAAGAGCCTTTTATGAAAGGGGCGCGGAACGTGCTGAACAATGCGAAGCTCCGTTTCTCCTATGGTTCGCTGGGAAACCAGAACATTGATTATTACGAGTATTACCAGACCGTCAATACGAAGGGCCTGATGTCCTATACTTTCGACGGAGAGTCGAAGGCGGGACAGGCCGTGGTTTCGGATCCGGTTTCCAGCGGGACCTGGGAGACGGTGATTACCAAAGACCTGGGTCTCGATTTGGGGTTCTGGAAGGACAAGCTGACCCTGAGCGCAGATGGCTACATCCGCGATACGAAGGGGATCCTCGCTATCGGTAAGAAGCTGCCTTCGATTTACGGGGCTACAGAGCCGACGGTCAATGCCAACAATCTCCGCACCATCGGATGGGAACTTCAGGCGGAATGGAAGGATGAAGTGAAACTCGCTTCGAAACGATTCTATTACTATGTGGGAGCCTCCGTCGCCGATTACAAGGCCTGGTACACCAAGGCGGACAACCCTTCCGGCCTGATAGACGAGCCCTACAAGGGAATGCGCCTCGGGGAGATCTGGGGCTTCAAGACGGGCGGTCTGTTCGCTTCCGACGAGGAGGCGCAGGCATATGCGCGTGAGGTCGATCTTACGCAGGTCTGCACCGATTATTTCAATTCACTGGGCGCCTATGGAGACGGTGTCAGGGCCGGCGACATCAAGTTCCTGGATCTGGACGGCAACCACACGCTCAGTTACGGCGCCTCCACGCTCTCCGATCCGGGAGACAGGACCGTGATCGGCAACAGCCAGCCGCGCTTCAGCTATAGTTTCCACGCGGGACTGAACTGGATGGGCATCGATTTCTACGTGATGTTCCAGGGAATTGGCCGGCGGGACGCCTATCCCGGCTATGACTGCCAGCGATTCTGGGGCCCGTATTCACGACCCTACACCTCTTTTGTGGGCAAGGACTTTATGGCGGACGTGTGGACGACGGCCAACCCGGATGCGTATTTCCCCCGGGCCCGCGGCTACAGCGCGCTCAACGGGACAATGCGGGTCTTCAACGACCGTTATCTACAGAATGCGGCTTACCTCCGGCTCAAGAACCTGACCATCGGTTATACGCTTCCGGAGAAATGGACCGGTAAGGCGGGCCTGAATAAAGTGAGAGTCTATTTCAGCGGTGAAAACCTCTGGTACTGGACGGCTCTCCACTCCAAGTATCTGGACCCGGAACTGGTCCAGCATAATGGTTCTTCGGACCTCTATTCGATGAGTAAAACCTTCTCCTTCGGGATCAATGTCGATTTTTAGGCTATGAAAAAGCATTTTGCCATACTGATGATCGCCCTGGCGGCCGTTTCCTGCAAGGACTGGCTCGTGCGGGAACCCCAGGATGAACTCAGCCCGGACACCTACTTCACGACGGAGCAGGAGTGCCGGTTATATACCAACCGTTTCTATCTGATGTTCCCCGGAGGAAGCGGAATCTACGGAGAGGATGCGGACTATATCATCCCGAGTGTGCTGAGTGCCGAGGTGGCGGGAAACCGTACGGTACCCTCGACCGCCAGTTCGTGGAACTGGGATAACCTCAGGACCGTCAACTTCTTCATTGTCAATGCGGACAACTGCAAGGACCCGGCTGTGCGCGACAAGTATCTCGGCCTTGCGCGGTTCTTCCGGGCATATTTCTACTTTGAGAAAGTCAAGCGTTATGGTGACGTCCCCTGGCTTGATGAGCCGCTCGATGCTGATGACAAGGGACTATACCGTGGTCGGGACGACCGCAAGACGGTCATGGCGCATGTGCTGGAGGATATCGATTTCGCGATTTCCCGCCTGCCGGCTGTCAAGAATGTATATGAGGTGACCAAATGGACGGCCCTCGCGCTCAAGAGCCGGATTTTCCTCTTTGAAGGAACTTACCGGAAATACCACGGCCTGGGAGACTGGGAATCCTGCCTGGAGCAGGCTTCCGCGGCGGCGGCGGAATTCATCCAGTCTTCCGGATATTCTCTCTTCAGCACTGGAACGACCCCGTATCTGAATCTTTTCAATACGGTGGATACCGACCGGACGGAGATAATCCTGACGCGCGGATATTCTTCGGCGCTTTCACTCGTTCACGATGTGAACGGCCGCTATACGTCCACGACGATGGGCAAGCCCGGTCTGGCCAAGGATGTCGTCAACAGTTATCTGATGGCAGACGGTACCCGGTTCACCGATCAGGCCGGCTATGCGACGATGACCTTTGCGGAGGAAACCCGCGAACGGGATCCCCGGCTCGCCCAGACGATTCGTACGCCCGGTTATATGCGGGTCGGGACAGCGGAGAAACTGGCTCCGAACCTTGCGGCGGCGACTACGGGCTACCAGATCATCAAGTATGTAGGAGCCCCGAAATACGATGCCTATAATACCTCCGAGAATGATCTTCCGCTCTTCCGTACGGCCGAAGTATATCTCAATTACGCAGAAGCGCTCGCCGAGCTGGAGACCTTGACGCAGGCCGACCTCGACAAGTCGGTGAACAAGATTCGGAAACGGGCGGGGATGCCTTCGATGATGCTCCGGGAGGTGAATGAGAATCCGGATCGTTATCTGATGGCGGAAGCGACCGGTTACCCGGGTGTGTCGGGAGCCAATACCGGCGTGATCCTCGAGATCCGCCGGGAGCGGACGGTCGAATTGATTGCGGAAGGGTTCCGTTACTGGGACCTGATGCGCTGGAAGGCCGGCAAGCGGCTGACCCGTCCTTTCCTCGGTATGTATTTCCCGGGAACGGGGAGCTACGACCTGGACGGTAACGGCACCGTGGACTTCATTCTTTATGAAGGACAGGCACCCGCCGCGGCCTCGGGCGTAGTGACGATGTCGCTGCAGGAAGCGGCGCTGACGGGAGGTACTTCCGGCAACATTACCGTCCATGGAAATATCACCCGCAAGTTTGACGAAAACAAGGATTACCTCTATCCCGTCCCGACCGAGGACCGGGTGCTGACGGGAGGCGTGGTATCCCAGAATCCCGGATGGGAAGACGGGCTTTCATTTTAAAGGAGGGATGCTATGAAAAGGAAAACTATATTGACTGTGATGCTGGCGGCACTCCTCGTCGGAGCGGCCTGTACGCGGGGACCCGAAATCCCCGGACCTTTCCTGCGGGCCGACCTGCAGGAAATCGAAGCGCCGGGATTCGCCGTGGAATACAACGTGCAGATTCTCTCCAACATCGGCTGGCGAATTGCTTCCAATGAAGTATATGACTGGGTGACGCCTTCGCTTACGGAATCCCGCGGCTCGGCCACGCTGGTCCTGTCGGTGGATGGGAATGAAGGAACCGGTGCCCGCGAAGGGGTAATTGTCCTCGAATCGGACGACAATTCCGTCCGGGAAGAGATCCGCATTGCACAGCGAGCGCTTTCGGCGGAAGGATTCTCCCGGATCCGGGAAATCCGCTCCCTGGAGCGTACCGGCGGCTATACCATTATTCAGGGAAAGGTCCGCGGCTTTGTCGTGACCGATGCCGCAGCCTCCAATTATACCGAGAACACCTTCGCTGTGGAAGACTCCTTTGATGAGCCGTCCTGCGGGATTGCCGTGAGCGTCGCGGCCGACCGCTATGCGGCTCCCGGTCGCGGAACCGAGGTGGTTATCGACCTTGCCGGCGCCCGGCTCGAGCGGAGGGACGGGATCCTGACGCTCTCCCTCCAGGATAATCCGACCGCAGGAGACGCCACACCGCTTCCGGTCCGGCCCGATACCGTTACCTTCGCCGACCTCGCAACAGGAGACTATGAATCGATGTTCGTCTGCTTGAAGGAATGCCAGGTCGTAGAGGACGCCATCGGCGGAATACTTGCGTCATCTCCCGGCATTACGGATGAATCCGGGGCTCCGCTCGGACGCCTCATCGTTTCGGCAGATTCGCCTTTCGGATCCGTCGCCTATGCCAGAGGGGGGGGCAGGGTCTGCGGCATCGCCGGAGCCGTCCGGGACGGAATCTGTGAAATCCTTCCCACTTCCGCTGACGATGTGGCGTTTACGGCCAAGCGCATCGGCGAGAAGCCCGGAATTCTCGAACTCCCTTATGTGTTCTCGTTCTACTGCTCATCGCAGACGGACGGCGCCTGCAAGTATATCAATTACTACAAGCTCTATTGGGATCCCGTCACGCTGCTGACATCCGGCAAGATCGCCGACGACAAAGACGAAAGCATCGGTGCGGCCCTCTACGTATCGGCTTTTGCCTCAGAGGCTTCCAAGACTTACGGGCCCAATATGTGGGCCGAGGCGGGTGCGCACGACAATATCAATACGGTAGGCTTCGTGTCGCTGGGCAGCAAGACTACGCCGACGGCGGAATGCGGCTGGTACCTGGATGTCCCGCTCCGGATGACGCTGCCGGACCATTTTACGGTCACATTCGGAATGGGCGGCAATACATATACGATCAGGAACTGGACGATCTACTATTCCTCCGACAATGAAAACTGGTACGAAGGCGGACACTATTCGATCGACCATATTGTCGCAGGCGGTTCGTACTATCTGTTCTTCAGTGTCCCGATCCATTGTGAAATTCCTTTTGTCGCCGGAGACACGCTTCATCTGAAATTCATCCCGGAGGGGACGACCGCCATCGGCGGATCCAACAATGCCGACGGGCACGGGAGCAGCTGCTTCATCCGCTTCCACTCTTCCATCATCATAGCCGAAGAGAAGGAGGGATCGACTCCGGCGCCTTCCAATGCCGTCTGGTTCGAACCCTTCGACCATCTGACGGGCGGTGTGGATTATTTCCTCGGCAACAAAGTGGGCGGTCTGGCCAACTTCGGCGGAAGTCAGATCTCCGACTGGAGCGAAGAGCAACTCCGCGGAATGGGCGGACACGACGTATATGAGCGTCCCGGGTATGCCCAGATCGGATTCGTGGATACGGAGCGCTCCGGCTCCCGCCGGGAATACCACAATACGACCGGTGCGCTGGAAAGTCCCGAACTGGGCGTTTCCGGAGACCTGACCCTGACATTTGAGGCGGCGGCCTACCGCAGTCCGGCCATCCGGCCCGGCGCTTCCGCCACGACCCCCGATGTGGGAAGCCCGGACATCAATACCGGCGTCATCGAAGTGCTCGGCGGCGGTCTCGTCAACGGGTCTGAATCTGCCCGGATCTTGCAGATGTCCACCACCGGCGCATTCTCAACGCATACATTCACCATCCAGGGGGCGACTCCTCAGACCAGGATCCGCTTCACGAGCGCGCCTGCAGAAGGGGAGTTCTCCCGCTGGTTCATTGACAATATAACCGTTACCAAGCGATGAAAAAGATATTGTACACGGCTCTGGCACTGCTTGCCGTCTCCTGCAGTGAAAAGGATAACGCCGATTTTATCCCCGCTTATACCGAAGGAGGAATTGATTTCTCGCAGGGGGCGAAACCGATTACCGATCCGGCTGACGATACGCCGCGCGAGCCGGCCGTCGTCGGAGAAAATCAAATTAAAATCATCTCCTACAATATCCGTACGGGCGGTGCGGATTCCGGAACTTCCAATGCCTGGACGACGCGCCGCGTCGGAACGCCCCAGATGCTGACCGTGGAGAATCCGACCGTGTTCGGCCTGCAGGAAGCCCAGCTTTATCAGGCGGACTACGTCAAGTCTTCACTGGAAGGATACGACTATGTCGGCGTTTCGCGGGACACCGGAACGGCCACGGGAGCGGGGGAGAGGACACCGATCTTCTGGAAGACCGCCCTTGTCCAGATGGAGGACTGGGGAACGTTCTGGCTGTCTCCGACCCCCGGAATCCCGTCTTTCGGCTGGGCGGAAGGAAGCTCTTACCGCCGCTGTGCCACGTGGGCGCGTTTCCGCCACATTGCGACCGGGAAACGTTTCTTCTATATCAATACGCATCTTGACCTTGTCCGGGAAAACCGGCAGTATGGGATGGACCTGATTGCGACAAAGATGAAGGAACTGAATCCTTCGGAATACCCTTCGTTCCTGACGGGGGATATGAACGAAACCTGGCCCTCTGCCGTCTTTGATCCTCTGACGGGCGAGATGGAGAATCTCCGGGAAATTGCACCGAAGACGGACCATTTCGGTACCTTTAACGGTTTCAAGAGCGCGTCAAGCATCATTGACTTCATCTTCGTTTCGGGTTTCACGCCGGTTGAGTACAAGACGGTCAATGAGAGTTGGAACGGCATCAAGTTTATTTCGGACCATTTCCCGATTGCGGGTCTGGTTGAATTTGAAGAATAATTCCAAAACCATATAATTATGTATAAAACAAGAAGTTATGTTCCTCCTTGCGAGGGGCGCGGGGATTATCAGCGTCCACGCGCGGAAGTCCGGGAATTTGATCCGGAATTGAATTTTTGCAACAGTATCAGCAGCTCCACGACGGAGCCGCTGGATGAAGAAGTCGAATTTGAATGGTAAGCGCCTTATGAAAAAGTACAGTATTTTATTCCTGACGGCAGCCCTTGTTTTTGCTGCCTCCTGCAAACGGGCTGAAATTGAGGAGCCTGTCGCCCCCGCCACTGATTCGGAAGAGACGGTCGTTCCCCGTGGCCTTACCTTCAAGGCGACCTGGGAGACCCCCGAAGACCCCGCCGGGACCAAGACCGCGCTGGGTGAGAACGGACTGGATGTCCTCTGGATGAAAAATGACGCGCTGTCGGTCTTTGACGGAGAAGGCGATGCTTATGCTCCGTCTTCCGGCACTTTTGCCGAGGGTTATGTGAAAGATACCCGCTATCAGGCATATGAGGTCTCCGAGGACAGCAAGACGGCTTCGTTTGCCGTTTCCAACGGTTTTGAGCCAGTAGCGGAAGGCAAGTCGATCTATTGGGCCTTTACACCCCGTATCGGTGACGCCGCCGTCAACATCGCTGACGGAAAACTCATTGCCTGGCTGACCCGTTATCAGCGGGGCAACAGCGGCAACTTCTCAGAGCATCGCGGAACAGTTGGCCGGTACCTGAATTTCGCCGTCGGTTCCACGACCGATCCGGAGAACGAGCCGATTGTCTTCAAGAATATTCTCTGCCATCTGAAATTCGTCATTCCGGCCGATATGGACGGGATAATCACGCGCATCGGCGTGCATACCGGAAACGGGGAGTACCTCTCCGGGGACCAGTATGTCGATCTGACGGGTGAGAAGCCTTCCACGTCGCTCCGCTACAATGTCGGTGATTATAAGAATGGCAGCCGGTACGGCGACATGTATCTCTTCCCGGATCACGGTACGGGCAATAACGCCAATATCACGGAAGGACAGGCCTTCGCCGCCGGTACGTATTATATGGCCATCATGCCCTGCGAACTCAAGGCCGGCCTGTTCGTGACGTTCGATACGGTGGACGGGGAAGTCTGCCACATCGATCACTACGCCGCCTCTACGACATTCGTTCGCAACAAGGTCTATAATATGGGAGAACTGACCTGGAACAAGCCGGTTGCTGCAGCGGGAGCGGGTGTAACTCTGCCATATGCTTTCTGTTTTACGCAGATGACCAATTCGAACGGAGATATGGTTTATAGCAACAAAGGTTCCCTGAGTGTAGGAACTGCAACAGGAGGGTATACACCTGCTTCCGGTGTGATTGCCACGGATAAAGATAATACGAATGTTTCGCTGTCCGCTCTTGTCACCAAAGCTTCTCCGAAGAATAACAGTCAGCAAAATTTGGCATATTGGGCAAACGTCCTGGCGCACGATGCCATCAATGTGGGCGCCATTTTGAATCGTTTCGCGGTGAGCCAGATTCCGATTGAAAACTATGTTCGGTTTAATATCCCGCTGGCAGCGGACATGCCCCAGGTTTTCAATGTCTCCTTTGGGATGGGCCTCAGCAACGCAACCTATTCCATTGCGGATTGGAAAGTGCTTTATTCCAATGATGCCCATACCTGGATTGAATTCCCTGAAACTATTCATTTCACAGCCGTGAATTACCCCTACCATACTTTTACCATCCGTCATGGTGAACTGTTCAAGGCCGGCAAAATGCTGTATGTAAAAGTGGTCGGTAATTCCAATAAAAACACAGCTGGTAATGCGGCTGACGGTCAGGGTGGATCCGGTGCTGTACGCGTCCATTCCGCCTTTGTTATCTATAATCCGGCGGTGGACGTTTCCACAACTCCATCTGGTGCGAAATTCTATGAAGGGTTTGACGAGGCAGACGGTGGAATCGATTATTTCCTCGGCGGAGGCGACAGAAAGCGTCTGGGTGGCGTATCTTCGTTATGCGGCGAGGCCTTTTCCAAGAACGGGTGGTCTGCGACCCATGTCTTTGCGCGTCCCGGATATGTCCAGCTCGGAAATCTGGATACGCAGAGCAGCAATACGGCGGTTAAAAATCCGCAGTCCGGTACGCTTGTCACGCCTGCATTGAATGTCAGCGGCGATGTGACCCTGAGCTTCAAGGCGGCGGCCTATCGTCATCCTGCCGCCGGAAGGACTGGTGCAACCCAACAAGATGTTGGCATCCCTGACGAGACGTCCATCACGGTGACAGTCCTGAACGGTGGTACGATCGACGGAGCAACGAGCATTCAGATTGACGACGTGTCTACCGAGGCCTGGCAGACCGTTACCAAGACCATTGTCGGAGCGACGGCTGCGACCAAGATCCAGTTCTCATCACCTTCCACCGGAACCTATCACCGCTGGTTCCTCGATGATATTCTCGTCAAGTAGCATTTTCTTATGAGAAAGTTCTTTTACCTGATCCTGCTTTCCGCCCTGGGGCTTGTCTCCTGTGGCGGAAAGGGGGAGACGGTGGTTCCCGTGACGGGTGTAACGATCGATCCTCCGGCCGTGACGCTCCATCTGGACGGAACGGTGCAGCTCAAGGCGTCCGTCCTTCCGGAGAACGCCACTTCGGCCGAGGTCTCCTGGTCGTCCGCCAATCCGATCATCGCCGCCGTAAGTGCTGAGGGGCTCGTGACGGCTGTCTCGTTCGGAGAGACGACGGTCCGTGCAACGTGTGGGGAAGTGAGCGGAACCTGCCTCGTGAAGGTCGTCCCCGTAGAGGTGGAATCGGTGACGGTGACCCCTGCGACCCTGACCTTGACGGAAGGGGAGACCGGGACGCTCTCCGCCGAGGTCCTTCCTGCCGATGCGACGGATCTTTCCGTTGTCTGGAGCAGCTCTTCCCCGGAAGTGGCTGCCGTCGACGGCGGGCTGGTGACGGCGGTTGCGGCTGGCGAGGCCGTCATTTCCGCAACGGCGTCGAACGGCAAATCCGGCAGCTGTACGGTCCGGGTGAAGGCCCCGTTCTCCTTCTCCGTGGAGAAGCAGGACAGGAAGGGTGCCTGGGCCGATGCCTCGGAAGGCCTTGCCGGTTATCCCGGCGAGCGCATTCCGGTACGGCTTCAGATCATCGAGGGTGAAGGCGTTACCTTTACCTGGACGGTGACGGGTGCGGCCGCCACGTATTCGGAGGAAACCGTCAGTCTGGTTGAACCCGGGGAGGCCGTGCTCAAGGTGGAGGCCTCGACGGGGCTTTCCGTGGAAATCCCGGTCGTCTCAACCTGGCCGGAAACCTTTGTGTTCGGGAGTAATTCCTATGCATACGGGAGTGTCATTCCGGTCGGCAACCGGGCCTATGGCCTGCTTTCCCTCCGCTCGGGAGATGACCCGATCCCGACAGATCTCTATTCCGTGACGGCGGATGACCCTGCCCTGGTACAGGTCGAAACGGCCGAGAGCGGCTATTCGCTGCAGGCGCTTGGGACACCGGGAGAGACGATTCTCCGTATCCGTTCGGGCGCGTGGTTGGATGCCACCCTCTGTACCATCCGGATCGGAGGGAAATTCCCCTCGGTCACCGAACCGCTGGAAGGGGAGGAAGACTTCTCCTGGTAAAGGATTTGTCGGCGCGAAATGACGCCGGAGTTCCGGAAAAACGGAACCCCGGCGTTGTTTTGTTGCAACTTAATCCATTTCTGGTTATCTTTGTAAGATAAATAAACAAAGAACATTTAAATCATATTTCCCATGAAAAGAATCGTACTTGTCAGACACGGCGAAAGCGCCTGGAATCTTGAGAACCGTTTTACCGGATGGACCGATGTGGATCTGACCCCGAAGGGGGAGAATGAGGCCAGGGAGGCGGGTAAACTGCTGAAGGCCGAGGGCTTTGCCTTTACGAAGGCATATACGTCCTACCTCAAGAGGGCGGTGAAGACCCTCAACAACATTCTCGACAATATGGATCTCGACTGGATCCCGGTGGAGAAGAGCTGGCGCCTCAACGAGAAGCACTACGGCAATCTCCAGGGCCTCAACAAGGCCGAGACGGCCCAGAAGTATGGCGACGAACAGGTGAAGATCTGGCGCCGCAGCTACGACGTGGCCCCGCTTCCGCTCGCCGAGGACGATCCCCGCAACGCGAAACTCGATCCCCGCTATGCCGGCGTCGCCGACAGCGATATTCCCCGCACCGAGAGCCTCAAGGACGCCATCGCCCGTGCCGTCCCGTACTGGAAGGAGGTCATCTTCCCCGACCGTGCCAATCACGACAACATCATCGTCGTCGCCCACGGCAATTCGCTCCGCGGCATCATCAAATACCTCAAGGGCATTTCCGACCAGGACATCGTATCGCTCAACCTCCCCACGGCCGTCCCGTATGTCTTCGAATTCGATGACGAGGGCAACCTCGTCAAGGACTACTTCCTCGGCGACCAGGAGGCGATCGCGGCCAAGATGAACGCCGTTGCCAACCAGGGTAAGGCAAAATGAGCAAGAAAGTCATCATATCGATCGTAAGTGCCGTCCTGGTAGCCCTGATGGGCGGGCTGGGATGGTATTTCCTGAAGGATTTCAATCCCCGGAAGACGGTGTCCGTCGACGGGGACGGAGCCAAGGTCAAGGTGGAGGTCGAGGAACTCGGCTTCTACGAGAAAGACGACTACATTTCCGGGAAGGTCTACCGGCCGGTGCTGGACGAGAAGAAGTTCCCGGTCGTGGTCTATTGCCATCCGCTGGCGGCTGACCGCAGCGCCGGGGATGACCTGTGCCGGCTGTTCGCCTCCAAAGGGTGGGTTGCATACGCCTTCGATTTCCGGGGCGGAAACAAGACCTCCCAGAGCAAGGGGCTCGAAACGACCGGGATGAATGTTGAGACCGAGGCCGCCGATATCGCCGCGGTGCTGAAAGGACTGAAGAAAGTGCATTATGTCCAGAACGGCAAGATTTTCCTGGTCGGCGAGGGCTTCGGCGGATATGCCGCCCTCCTCGCCGCGCAGAAGGTGTCCGTGAAGGGCATCGCGCTCGTCGGGGCCGATCTTCACCGTGCGGACGAGAGCAAGCAGCTCTATCCCCGGGTGAAGGATATTCCCACCGTGGTGGACAAGGGCTATATCGTGCTCGGCAAGGGCTTCTACAAGGCCTCGCGGGACTTCGATCCGCTCAAGAAGGCGTCCAAGGTGTCCGAGCCGGTGCTTGTCGTGCACGGAACGTCGGACGAGGTAACCTCCTACGACTATGCGGCCAAACTGGCCCAGCTGCTTCCTGACGGCTCCCTGGTGCCGCTCGACGGCGCGCCGCACCGTCTTGCCGGCGCGGCCCGCAAGACGGCCGGCGCGGAGGTCTGCAATTTTATAGCAGACAAATTATAGTATCTTGAAAAACTTGTTGTATCAGTTCCTAAAACTTTCGGAGCTTCGCTCCTTCATCCCTCCCACAAGTCTTTGACTTGCGGGCCCCTCCCGTTCACGAGGCCACGGGCGGCCACGGTTTTATCCACTGATACAACAAGTTTTTTCGTCCCTTTTATCGGCCGTATAAAATTGCTGAAAGTACTACTCGGGGAAGTGCGGCAGTATAAGTGGGCCGCATGGCTGACGCCCGTATGGACGACGGCCGAGGTGGTGATGGGTGTGCTGATTCCGTATGTGACGGCGTCCCTCATCGACAAGGGCATCAGCGCGGGCGATATGGCCGAGGTGTACCGCTACGGCGGGATTATGATCGGAATGGCCCTGCTTAGCCTGCTTTTCGGTATGCTGGCGGGATCTTTCGCGGCCTACAGCAGCACCGGCCTCGCGGCCAATCTCCGGGCGGCGATGTATCGCAACATCCAGCGGTTCTCCTTCTCCGACATCGACAAATTCTCCACGGCGGGTCTGGTGACGCGGATGACGACGGATGTCTCCAATGTCCAGAATGCCTTCCAGATGCTGCTCAGGACCTCGTTCCGGGCGCCGCTCAATATGATTTCCGCCCTGGTGATGTGCTTTCTCATCAACGGGCGCCTGAGCATCATCTTCCTCCTGGCGATGCTGGTGCTGATGACCTTCCTCTCGATCCTCATCGCCCGGGCCGCGAAACTTTTCCGTCAGGTGTTCGAGCGCTATGACGCGGTGAACGCTGTCGTGCAGGAGAACGTGAGCGCCATCCGGGTGGTGAAGGCCTTCGTACGGGAGAATCACGAAATCTCCAAATTCGACAAGGCGGCCCTTTCGCTTTTCTCGCTCAACGTCCGGGTGGAACGCATGATGGCGCTGAACCATCCGGTGATGAATCTCATCGTGAACGCCTGCATCATCGCCGTGAGCTGGTGGGGTGCGCATTTCATTGTGGAAGGGACGCTTACGACCGGTCAGTTAACCTCTCTCTTCAGTTATATCATGACGATCATGGCCTCGCTGATGATGCTTTCGATGATCATTGTCCAGCTTACGCAGAGTGCGGCGAGCGGGGCGCGGATCGCGGAAGTAATCACGGAGGAGCCGGATATGGACGACCCGGCGGATCCTGTGACGGAGGTCAAGGATGGGAGCATCGATTTCGAGCATGTAAGTTTCTCATACGGGAGGGGGGGCGATTATGCGCTGATGGATATCGATCTGCATATCAAGGCGGGGGAGACCGTCGGCATCATTGGCGGGACGGGCAGCGGCAAGTCCTCGCTGGGCAGTCTCATATCGCGCCTGTACGATGCCTCGGAAGGGGTCGTGCGCGTGGGCGGGCGCGACGTGCGCGAATATTCAATGAAAGCCCTTCGGCAGCAGGTTGCCAATGTCCTCCAGAAGAGCACCTTGTTCTCGGGCTCGGTGCTGGAGAATCTCCGCTGGGGGCGGGAGGACGCCACGGAGGAAGAATGCGTCGAGGCGTGCCGGATGGCGGCGGCGGATGAATTCGTCCGGGAGATGCCGGAAGGTTATCAGACGCATCTCGAGCAGGGAGGGACCAATCTCTCCGGCGGCCAGCGGCAGCGGCTATGCATCGCGAGGGCCCTGCTGAAACGCCCCAAGGTGCTGGTCCTGGACGATGCGACTTCCGCAGTGGATACGGCTACCGACGCGCGGATCCGGGAGGGGCTCAGGAAGGGGAGTCCCGGCATCACGACGGTCATTATCGCCCAGCGGATCCTCTCGATCCTGCATGCGGACCGGATCGTGGTGATGGAGGGCGGCCGTGTCATCGGCTTCGACACCCATGCGCGCCTGCTGGAAACCTGCCCGGTCTACCGGGAAATCTATGAAATGCAGTCCGGCGGCGAAGGCGACTTCGACGAGGCGGCGAAAGGGGAGGGACGGCTATGAGCGCGGCTCCCGGATTCGGCATGCGGCAGCGGGCGCCCCATTCGGGCGCGACGCTGAAGGATCTTCGCCAGTCGAAGACCGTCTGGCGGCTGTTCAAGTACATTTTCAAGCATTACAAGGTGCACGTCGGCTTCGCGCTGCTCTGCATCCTGGTGTCGTCGGTCACCTCCCTGGCATCTTCGCTGTTTACCCGGACGCTCATCGACGACTATATCGCTCCGATGACGGGGGATTACGGTGCACTCGCGGTGGCCCTGTGGAAGCTTGGCGCCATCCTGCTTGCCGGCATCGTCGCGGGATACGCGCAGAATCTCATCATGATCGGCGTCGGTCAGGGGACGATGCTCGGGCTACGGAAGAACCTCTTCCGCGGGATGCAGCGCCTGCCGCTCGGCTATTTCGATTCCCATTCCCACGGGGATATCATGTCGGTCTACACCAATGACGTGGACACCCTCCGGCAGGTCATCGGCAACAGCGTTCCCAACCTGTTCAAATCCGTCGTCACCATCCTTGCGACCTTCATCAGTATGATTGTGATGAGTCTGCCGCTGACGCTGGTGGCCGTCGTGATGGCATTCCTGATGTACAAGGTCACGACCTCGCTCGGCAAGGTGTCGAAGAAATACTTCACCGAGCGGCAGCAGAATCTCGGCGCGGTCAACGGCTTCATCGAGGAGATGGTCTCGGGGCAGCGTGTCATCAAGGTGTTCTGCCACGAGGATCAGGCGATGACGGCCTTCGGCACGCTCAACGAGAAACTGCGCCGGAGCGTTTTCAACGCCAACAAGATCTCCAATATCATCATGCCCGTCAACGGCAACATCGGGGAGTTCTGCTATGTGCTGCTCGCCCTGATCGGGGCAGGAATCGCCCTTTCGGGGGCCTCTGCCTGGTATATGTGCGGGCTCGACGGGGCGGCGCTGACCCTCGGCACCATCGTGTCGTTCCTCACGCTGCAGCGGAATTTCACCCGTCCGGTGTCACAGATTTCCAACGAGATCAACAGCATCGTGATGGCATCGGCCGGTACGGACCGGCTCTACGCCCTGCTGGACGAAAAGCCGGAGGTCGACGAGGGGCTGGTGACGCTGGAGAAGGTTTCCGCACGGAAGTGGCAGTGGCGGCTGCCGGACGGGTCGGTCATTCCGCTGGAGGGACTGGTTTCCCTCAAGGATGTGGATTTCAGTTATGTGCCGGGCAAACAGGTGCTGACGGATATCACGCTGACGGCCTATCCGGGCCAGAAGATCGCTTTTGTCGGCGGCACGGGAGCCGGCAAGACCACCATCACCAACCTCATCAACCGATTCTATGAGATCGAGGACGGGACCGTTTCCTGCGACGGCATCGACGTGCGGGAGATCGCCAAGGATTCGCTGCGGTCCTCGCTGGGAATTGTGCTGCAGGAGACGCGGCTGTTCTCCGGAACGGTGCTGGAGAATATCCGCTACGGGCGGCTGGACGCGACGGACGAGGAATGCATCGAGGCGGCCAGGACCGTGTACGCGGATTCGTTCATCCGGCGGCTTCCGCAGGGATACGATACCGTTCTCTCCGCGGACGGCGGCAACCTGAGCCAGGGAGAGCGGCAGCTCCTGTCCATCGCCCGGGCCGCCGTGGCCGATCCGCCCGTACTCATCCTCGACGAAGCCACATCCTCAATCGATACGCGCACGGAACGGCTCATCCAGCGGAGTATGGACAGTATCATGAAGGGCCGAACGACCTTTGTCATCGCCCACCGCCTCTCCACGGTCCGGAATGCCGACTACATCATGGTCCTAGACCACGGCCGCATCATCGAGCGCGGCAAGCACGCCGAACTCCTCGCCCTCAAGGGCCAGTACTGGCGTCTCTGCTCCGGAAGCGAAATCCAATAATTATCTGTTGCGGGAATCCATGCAGATGGTCACCGGCCCGTCGTTGATGAGCGCCACCTTCATGTCGGCGCCGAATTCTCCGGTCCCCACCGGTTTGCCGATCGCCAGCGACAGGCGCCGGCAGAACTCCTCATACAGCGGAATGGCCTTCCCGTGCCCCGCCGCTTCGATGTAGGACGGCCTGTTGCCCTTCTTCGTCACGGCCATCAGGGTGAACTGGCTCACCACGATCACCCCTCCGTCCACATCCGTCACGCTGCGGTTCATCACGCCCTCCTCATCGTTGAAAATGCGCAGGGCGGCCGTTTTCTTGACCAGATATTCGATGTCCGACTCGTCGCCCTCGTGCCCCACGCCCAGCAGCACCAGCAGTCCCTGCCCGATGGACGCCCTGACCACTCCGCCGATCGTGACGGAGGCCTCTGAAACCCTTTGAATGACGATGCGCATAGGCCGGAAAGTTCTTTGAACGCAAAGATACGGAAAAATTCAATGGTCTAAAGCGATTCATCTAAATAGTTTACCCATCGTTTCAATACACTTACGTTTTTGCTCCAGGTTGGGGTGAACGTAGAGATTGAGGGTAGTGCTGATGTTGGAATGACCAAGGAGAACGCTGACGGTCTTGTAGTCGCACTTGCTCTCGATACAACGGGTGGCGAAACTATGCCGTAACCCGTGAAAACGCATTCTGGGGAGGCCCAACTCTTTTTGGAGTTTGTTGAAATAGCAGCGGTATGTGCGAGGTTCCGTAGGCGAGGCGGCATTCGTGAGTACGTAGAAATCTCCACGAACTACCTTTTTTAATGGGCGTATTAAAGCCAGAAGTTCGCGGGTCATCGGGACCTCCCGGATAGAGTTCTGCGTCTTGGGCTTGTCGACAATGAGTTCGGTATACTTTACATCGCCATCCACCAGATAGATACGCTGAATAGTTTTGTTGATGCGGATCACGCCGGAGGCCACATCAAGGTCATCCCACTGCAGAGCGCACACCTCGCCGATGCGAAGACCGGCGTTGAGGCAGATAAAGATGCCCAGGTTAAGAAATGTGAAATGCTCTTTCACGTAAGTCATCAATTGCCTTTGGTTGGCAAGGGTCAGCACTTCGATATCCTGTTTCTCCCGCTCAGTCGGAAAGATAACGTCGATCTGGTGACCGGGAAAAAGCCCTCGCTTGACGCCATAGCGGAGTATCATCTTGAGAACAACCAGAATATCACGAACCGTCTTCTGGCTGAGTCCTGCGGCCAGTTTTCGATTTACCAAACCTTGCACGTCCTCTTCCACGACATCCTCTTTATTCCCCAGATCCGGCAGGAGATGACTCTGAATGAGAAGAGAATAGGCAGCATAGGTGGATTTCTTGACATACTGCTTCTTGTCCGCCTTCCAGAGCGCGGTTATTTCTCCAAAGGTGCTCATCAGGAATCCTTATTCTTTACGGATTGTTTATATCCTATCCGTGTCATGGGAATATTTTTCTTGCCATTCAATTCTTCGGCAAGCCGAACGATAGCGTCGCAAAGAGATGACAGTTCTTTTCGGGCATCCTCTTGTCTAAACTGCAGGAGATCAACCCTGGCTTTCAACTCCTTTAATTCGACCGACAAAGAAGAGGAGGTAAGCAAATACTCCCTAACTTGAACAAAAGCGCGCATGATGGCGATGTTTGCAGCGATAGCGACATCGCTTTTCAGAATGCCAGAGAGCATTGCCACACCCTGTTCCGTGAATGCGTACGGATGAATGCGCTTTCCACCCCAACTTGAGGTCACAATTTGTGACATCAAGTTTGTAAATTCCTTAGAATCAAGCTGAAACATAAAGTCGGAAGGAAACCTTTTAATGTTTCTTTTTACCGCTTGGTTTAATACTTTTGTCTCAACGTGATACAGCTTTGCCAGATCAAAATCCAGCATTACTTTTTTACCTCTGATCTCATGGATGAGGTTTTGCACAAGAATTAATTCGTCGCTCATACTCGTAAGACGATTGTGGAAAGAACGGACGACGAATACAGACATCCTCGCGCCTGAGCTGATACTTTGTACAGAATAACTCAATAGCATCCTGCAAAGTCCACCCGGAAGCAGCCAGCAGACATCCTCCTTCCTGGAAGGTGACATCGTATGCTGTATGTCCTTGGAGAGTAACAGGATTCCACGCCGGAACTGTTAGTACCTTCAACCGTAACTTTTCCATAATTACAACGTTAACAGTTCCATTTGATCGTGGATGGAGAACCAGACTCTACAAATATAGAGTATTTCCGGCTATTCTCAATGCATGCCGAGAACTTTTCTTCTCTCATTTCTGAGATTTGTTTGTAACCATCTTCTGCTACAATCCTTAATGTTCCGAATTTGTCGGGTAAGCGAGAGCAGAAGGAGCTTGCTTCTTCTGCCGAGCGAAAGACAAATGTGGGGCGGAACGTCCCAAATTTGAGATTTCCGGGGTTTGAGGGAGAGTGGGGCACATCGTCACTTTCTTCTTTCTGCAAGAAAATTACGAGAAAGAACAAGGGGAACCGAATATCTAATGTCTTATGTAACTCCGCAAATCTTGGCATAATTCCTCAGTCGGAGTACTTTGACAGAGACATTGCAAATAGTGATAACACAGAGGGTTATTATGTGATAGAGAATGGAGATTTTGTATACAATCCGAGGAAATCAACAGCTGCCCCGTATGGACCTGTAAACATCTATCACGGCGAAGACCTTGGGATCATTTCTCCATTATATCTTTGTTTCCAAGTTGACGCAATTGACCCTGATTTTCTGAACTTTCGATTCAAAAGCCACGCCTGGCATCAGTATATGTACGAGAATGGTGATAGCGGTGCACGGCATGATAGGGTTAGCATTAAGGATGAGGTTTTCTTTGCAATGCCCATCTCATTTCCGACAAAGGCTGAGCAAAAAAAGATTGTATCATTCCTTATGCTTCTTGAGGAGCGCATCACCCTCCAAAACAAGGTGATTGAAAAGTATGAATCCCTTATTAAGGCACTTTATAGGCGGCTGCTCTCAGAAGATGGGGATAATTACGAAGCACTAGGAACTCTTGTTCAGATATGTAAAGGGAAACAATTGAATGGTGAGTTCCTTTCTAATGATGGCAAATATTATGTCATGAATGGAGGCATTACGCCATCCGGCTATTACGATGATTACAACACGCCTGCCGGAACCATATCTATAAGTGAAGGCGGCAACTCATGCGGCTTTGTCCAGTACAATGAAGCACCGTTCTGGAGCGGAGGACACTGTTACACCTTGCTGCAAACACGCAATGTGAGGATTCAGTATAAGTTTCTC
>JAEEGG010001955.1_pt1 | contig 54123 bp, 43 predicted proteins | sample 9134161 | NCBI WGS metagenome assembly JAEEGG01 (sample SAMN16246543, study PRJNA631951) | gut metagenome | biome: gut microbiome; feature: rumen; material: CR-attached | host: Bos | place: Iran: Karaj | collected 2018-10 | reverse complement strand
GTGGCACGCTGGAGCGTATCGACAATGGCGAGGCAGCTGACCTGGGCGCTTACACCCTGCAGCAGGACGGCCTGTGGCATCCGGTGATGAACGATACCGAAGCCCATCGTGCAGCCAGCATCCTGCCATTCCGCGCCTATCTGCTCCAGAACCGAGTTGCCGGCACCCGTGCCATCGGCATGTCGCTTGAAGATGTTACTGGCATCGAACAGTTCCGAACCATCGACAGCAACGGCATCGAGCGTGTCTACGACCTGAATGGCCGCCAGCTCAATGCTCCTGTCAAGGGCATCAATATTATCAATGGTAAGAAGGTAATGAATAAAACAAGCAATTAAGACTATGAAGAATCTGAAGATAATGAGTATGCTGCTCGGGGGCCTGATGGTCCTCGGCAGCCTTACCGCATGCGGTAGTGACGATGATCCTACGCCGCAGCCGGAACCGCAACCTGCGAAAGAGTTGACCAGTCTGAAGGTCAATTATACCGCCACGGTGTCGCAGCAGCTGCTCGACGTGGCTACTGTCACTGTGCGCTATATCGGTGAGAATGGTCATGTGGCGAGTGAGCAGATGTCGTCGACCACATGGACGAAGAGCGTCACCTTGGTTCTGCCAGCCAGAGCTGGTATGAACATCCAGTCTACGCCGAAGGGTAGTATTGCCGATGGTGAGTATACTCTCAGTGCCCAAGGCCAGATGGCCTACAGTTGGCTTGATCAGGATGGTCAGCAGCTACGGGCTGGAAGTACGGAGCAGGTACCCTCGATGGAAGCCGTATTCTATGCCGACGGCCTCGGTCAGTACCTCGGTGCCATTACCGCCAACTGCCAGCTGGCCCGTGCTTTTGCCAAGGACTACAGTATTACAGACACAGCCATCACATGGGGCGGCAATGCGGGTGACGACAGCACTCAGAGTATCGACATCTCTGATGAAGGTGCTACAGGCGACAACAGATAATAAAAAGAACGACACTTCTCTGTGCGACTCCGTGGCTCTGTGTGGGAAGTCAGCGGGTTAGGTGCAGGATAAATGACGGATCCTACACCTGAACCCGCCTCTTTTAGGCATTTAGCGGCTTTCAACGTATGCGCGTACACGCGCGCACGCATATTATATAGGGAAAGCGGAAATTATCCCGCTTATCCCGCTTATCTTACACCTAAATCAATGCTTCGCTCGACCTCTGGTCGCTTTGCTTGCAAAGAATGCTCAATGCTTAATGATATACCCGTAGGTGTGGGATAAGCAGGATAAGCGGGTTATTTTCTTGTTTCAGTAGTATATATGCATACGCGCGCGAGGGGCTCGTGGAAACAAATGACTTATTTCTGGAAAAGAATTGGAAAGAATAAAAAATAATTGATTTCAACAATTACATATGTTTTTTCTTATTGTTGGACGAAATTCTTGCTCATTCTTGCTTATTGTTTTCCCCAAAAAGGAAGGTATAAATATTCATTTTGAAATTATTATTAGAAAAATTAAGGTTAATTAGGATAATTCGTTTCTTAAAAAGGAGAATAATTTTATGTTCGTTTCCCCGTTTCCCGAAAAGGTGGTCTTTAGCCGCGAAAAGGTGGTCTTTACGATTCTAAAGGTGACCTTTAGCGACGAAAGGGTAACCTTTAGCCGGCTAAAGGTCATCTTATTACACATAAATATGCGGATAAGATTACGAAAGAATGATTACAGCTTCACGATGCGTGAGCCGTCGGGCTGCTGCTCAATATGGACGCGGACGGCGTCCTCGGGCAGCAGCTCCTCGATGAGCTCCGGCCACTCGATGAAGCAGAGGGCGCCGCTGTAGAAGTAGTCCTCGTAGCCCATGTCGTAGACCTCCTCAAGCTTCTTGATGCGGTAGAAGTCGAAGTGGAACAACCTCCCCCCGTCCCCCTCCAACTGGCGGGGGAGACTATACTCGTTGACGATGGCGAAGGTGGGCGAGGTGATGACGTCCTGGACGCCGAGCTCCTCGCAGATGGCCTTGATGAACGTCGTCTTGCCGGCGCCCATCGAGCCGTAGAACGCGAACACGCGGTGCTCGCCAATCTCCTTGACAAACTCCCGTGCCGCCTCACGTATATGTTCTATATCCTTAATGATGATGCTAACCATAATTACTAATTACTCATTACTAATTACTCATTAAAGCTACCGTTTCTTCCCTTTCATCGTGACCACGGGAATGATCATCTCCTCCATCGAGATGCCGCCGTGCTGGAAGGTGTCGCGGTAGTAGGAGACGTAGTAGTTGTAGTTGTTGGGATAGGCAAAGAAGGCGTCGCCCGTGGCGAAGACGTAGCTCGTCGAGAGGTTCGGCGCGGGTAGCAGGGCCTTCTGTGGCTCGCGGATGGTGAAGAGGTTCTTCGCGTCGTAGCTGAGGTTCTTGCCCAGCTTGTAGCGCAGGTTGGTGTTCGTGTTGCGGTCGCCGACAATCTTCACGGGCTCCGTACAGCGTATGGAGCCGTGGTCGGTGGTGACGATGACACGGTAGTCGCTCTGTGCCAGATGACGGAAGAAGTCGGCGATGACGGAGTGGCGGAACCACGACAGGGTGATGCTGCGGTAGGCACTCTCGTTGTTGGCCAGCTCGCGCACCATGCGGCTCTCGGTACGTGCGTGGCTGAGCATATCGATGAAGTTGAAGACGACGACGTTCAAGTCGTTCTTCTCCAGCTGCCGCAGCTGCTGCATCAGCCGGTCGGCGTCCTGCGACGTGTTCACCTTGTGGTAGGAGAACGTCTCGCGGCGGCGGTAGCGCTCCAGCTGGGTGCGGACGAGCGGCTCCTCGTTCAGGTTCTTGCCCTCCTCCTCGTCCTCGTCGACCCAGAGGTCGGGAAACATCTCGGCAATCTTGTTGGGCATCAGTCCCGAGAAGATGGCATTGCGCGCATACTGCGTCGCCGTGGGCAGGATGCTGTAGTAGAGGTCCTCGTCGATGTCGAACTGGTCGCCGATCTCCGCGGCGAGCATCCGCCACTGGTCGTAGCGGAAGTTGTCGAGCACGACGAGGAACACCTTCTCGCCGCCGGAGAGCAGGGGGAACACCTTCTTCTTGAAGATCTCGGGCGACATCATCGGCGCGTCAGCCGACTCGCCGCCGGCGCCAGCAAAGCGACGGATCCAGTCGAGATAGTTCTTCTTCACGAACTTCGAAAAGCCGAGGTTCGCTTCCTCTTTCTGCTGACGGAGCATATCGGTCATCTGCGAGTCGGTGGCCGACAGCTGGAGCTCCCAGTGTACGAGCTTGCGGTAGACGTCGGTCCACTCCTGCCACGTGCGACAGTCCATGATCTGCATGGCTATCTCCTGGAAGCGCTGCTGGTACTGCGACTGCGTCACCTCCGTTTCTATCTCGCGGCGGTGGATGTTCTTCTTCAGCGTCAGCAGGATCTGGTTGGGGTTCACGGGCTTGATGAGGTAGTCGGCAATCTTCTGGCCGATGGCCTGCTCCATGATGTTCTCCTCCTCGCTCTTCGTGACCATCACCACGGGCAGGGCGGGCTGCAGCTCCTTGATGCGCTGCAGCGTCTCCAGTCCGCTGAGACCGGGCATCTGCTCGTCGAGCAGCACGAGGTCAAAGGACCGTTGCTGACACTCCTCGATGGCGTCGGTACCGTTGCTGACCGTCACCACCTCGTAGCCTTTCTTCTCGAGAAACAGCAGGTGTGCCCGCAGCTGTTCTATCTCGTCGTCCACCCAAAGTAACAATCCGTTTGTCATCTTAATTATAAATTAAAACAGGTCATCGATGTCGAAGTCACCGTCATCCTCCTCTTCTACCTCTTCTTCCTCCGTCTCCTCCGGCAGGTCCTCAGGATCCAGGAACTCCGTGTTCTCGGGAATGGTGAGCAGCTGCTCGTTGCTGATGTTCATCGGCGCGAAAGTCTTGCTGTAGAAGTCGTCGTAGTCGTTATAGCTGATGCGTGTGCCCAGTAGGGCGAAGTTCTTGCGGCTGATGATGATGGTGCGGCAGTGCTGCAGCAGGGCGGCCATCTCGTCGGACGACCGCAGCTGGCGGGCATACTGCAGGGCCTCGTCGTAGCTCAGGAACCCGCTGACGGTCATGCGGTGCATGAAGCCCTCCTTCTCGATGTCGAGCTCGAAGTTGCGCACCATGAAGTTCGTGAAGTTATAGCGTGCCAGCTCGAAGAGCAGCTGGTTCTCGCCGATGGGCGTGCGGCCGCCGGTGGTGGCACGGGCGGCGACGGCGTCGTTGAGCGAGTCGGGCTCGTAGGCGATGATGAACAGGAACTCCGTGTTGCGCTCTGCCGACAGCGTGTCGGCGGCGACGGAGTCGTTGACGAGGACGATGTCACGGCGCGACCAGACGTCGCCGAGGTCGAACTTGCCGCCATACAGCGGACGGCCCTCCTGCACGCCCTTGACAATCATGCCGGCCATCTCCGTCACCTCGCTCTGCGGGTATTTCGCGACGACGGCCTTCATCTGCTCCAGACAGCCCTGGGCGTCGCCCTCGTTCAGCAGACTCAGGCCGTGGATGAAGATGAACTTCGGACGGTTCTCGCCCAGCGGGAAGCGCTCCTCCGAGATGCGGGCGTTGCCCTTCACCTCCTGGTAGCGGTCCTGGCGGAACGCCTCGTAGGTGGCGGCGTAGAGCGAGTCCTCGATATGCTGTCCGAAGAGGGCGTTCTCCTCGAAGTACGGGTCGCTGAGCAGGATGGTCCACTGGCTCTCGGGGTAGTCGGCCTTCAGGTGGCTCAGGCAGTTCTCCGCCGTCTCGTGGCGTCCCTGTCGCGAGTAGAGCAGGAAGAGGTGGTACCACACGTCGTCCATCTTCTCGAACTCCGGGAAGTGGTTCGTCAGGCGCAGCAGCTGCTTCTCCGACAGGCGGAGGTTGTCGAGCTTGTCCTTGAAGATGATGCCCGAGTTGTAAAGGCCATCCTGGATGATGACGTTGCTCTCGGCCACCTGCTCCTCGGTGAACGGTATCTGTACGAGGTAGTACTCGCGGTTGTGCGGGTCGTTGGCCAGGCTGTCGTCAACGGCTTTCTCTGGGGCGGCGGCCACGGAGTCGGCAGCCATCTCACCGCCGGCCATCAGCGAGTCGCCCATCTCCGGGAGCTCTGTCATCTCGGCGTTCTCCGTGCCCGGCATGCCCACCACCGTCTGGTTTGTGCGCTGCCAGTTGTCCACGTTCTCGCGCTTGCCCCACTGGCGCTGGAAGGTCTGCTTACCCTGCATCACCGCCTGCTGGTTGTAGAAGTACCACTGGCCGTTGTTCGCGCCACCGCCGGCCGTCGCCGGGTTGTTCATGCGGCTGGTGGGACCGGCAGCGCGGTTGCCCGTGGCGGCACGCTGCGACAGCTGCTTCTCAACCTCGGCCTCCTGGGCTTTGTCGCGCTCCTCCTTCTCCTTCTTCTTCAGCGCCACGATGACGCGGTCGATGGCCGCCAGACGATCCTTCTCGTCCATCTTCGCCAGCTGCTGCAGCGAGTCCTGCAGGTGGACGGCCTCGGTGTAGGGCACCAACTCGTCGAGCACCTTCGAACGGCGCGACAACTCTTCGTAGTCCTCGCGCTCCTTGTCCAGCAGACCGATGGCCTCGCCGTAGCAGCGCTGGGCGTCGGCATACTTCTCCATGTCCCAGTACAGTCCGCCGAGACGCAGCAGCAGCACACCCTTCTCGATGCCTGCACGCGTGGCTTTCTCGTTGCCCTTCTCGTAGGCGCCGATGGCTTTCAGCGTGTCCTTCTGGGCTAGGTAGATGTTTCCGATGGCGTAGTACACCTGGTCCAGGTAGTCCTTGTTGTTATCGTTGCGGGCCATACGGCGCAGACGGCCAATCATGCCGCGGGCGTTGCTCGCCGCCATCACCTCGGTCTGGGCGATGCGGGCGTTGAAGGCCAGCTCGTAGGGCGGATTCTGACGAATCACGTGGGCATAGGCATTGTAGGCGGCTTCGCGGTGACCGAGCTGTGTCTCTGCCTGTCCGATGATGTACCACACACGCGCTTTCTGGGTCTTACGCCGTTCGTGCTTCACCACCTTACGCAGGTAGGGTAAGGCCCTCTCCCACTCTTCCGATGCCAGGTAGTAGTTGGCATAGGTGGCGTCCCAGTCGCGCTGTGAACGGTAGTGGATGGAGTCGCGGCTCATGTTGCGGATGACGTCCTCGGCATCGTAGAGCCACCCCAGCTCGGTGTAGCACTTCGCCAGCCAGGCACGCGCCATGGTGTTCTGCATGGGCTGCGTCAGGTACAGGCGGCTGACGTACGAGAAGGTGGCGGCAGACTCGTCGAAGGCACCCATCTGGAACTGCGACTTGCCGAGCATCATCCATGCCTTCCAGATGAATGGGTTGTACTCCTTGCGTCCCAGCCACTCACGGTCCTTCGCCGTCTTGCGGCGCGACTTCTTCCACTCCGGACGGGCCTTGATGGAGTGCAGCTTGATGGTCTTCTCCATCTTCTCGATGGCACGCTCGTAGTTGCCCTTGCCGGTCTCGCGGCTCTGCTTCGTGCTGACGGGGTACAGCGGCAGCGGCTCGGTGAAGTTGTCCTTGTGGGCCTTCTCCTTCTCCAGGTTGCCGTCGGTGAACGCCAGCGAACCGTTATAATAGGTGTTGTATTTCGCTACGAACGACTGCCAGGCCCTGCTCTTCGCCGTATTCTGATGCGCCGAGCAGCCCGTCATCAACACGATGACGGCCACCATATATAATATGTACGTGAGCCTACGCATCTCTTCTTAACTTCTCTAACTTCTATAACTTCTTAACTTCCCTTTTTATTGCCTTCGCGCCGCTTTTTCTCTTCTATCAGGCAGCCGATCTTGCACTCGCCCGAGGCCACGGCCGAGCACGACGCACAGTCGTGCACCTCCTTCACCTCGTCGTCACCCTTCTGGAAGTACGACGCGATGGCGGCTATCACGCCCAAGGCCACGAGCCCTAAAATGCAAACCAGTGCAAACTCCATCCAAAGAAATGCTTAATGCTTAATGCTCAATGCTTAATGCTTGAACTATCCTCGCTCCTCCTTCCTCGTTCCTCGAAAAACTTCAATTCTTCAATTTTTCAATTCTTCAATGATAGAAAACCCTGCGGCTTTGAGGTGGTCCCAGAACGAGGGGTACGACTTCGTCACCACCTGCGGGTTGTTGATGACCACCGGCCGTAGCAGCGACACCGGCGCGAAGGCCAGCGCCATGCGGTGATCCTCGTAGGTGTCGATAGCCGCCACCTCCTGGGGCTCGCAGCGCTCACCGTCCCAGTAGAGCACGCTGTCGTCCTCGTCGTGGATGACGAAGCCCAGCTTCCGCATCTCCGTCTTCAGCGCGCTGATGCGGTCGGTCTCCTTGATCTTCAGCGTCCGCAGCCCCGTAAACCGGAAGTGTACGCCCAGCAGGGCGCAGGTGACGACGAATGTCTGGGCGAGGTCGGGCGAGTTCACGAAGTCGTACTCCAGTCGCGGCACGGGACGGCGGCTCTTCGTCAGCGTCACCGTCTGCGGCACGCCCTCCTCCTTCGTCTTGAAGGTGGTCTTCACACCCAGCAGCGAGAAGATGTAGCGCACGCTGGAGTCGCCCTGCTTCGAGCCGTCCATCAGTCCCGCCAGCGTCACCTCAGCATCGCGGTCGCGACTCAGCGCCACCATCTGGTACCAGTAGCTGGCAGCACTCCAGTCGTTCTCTATGAAGTAGTGGCGACGACGGTACGGCTGCGGCTTCACCTCGATGGTGTGGGCGTCCGTCCACTCCACGTCGGCACCGAACTCGCGCATCATCCACAGCGTCAGGTCAATGTACGGACGCGAGATGACGTCGCCCAGCAGACGTAGCGTCAGCCCGTTCTTCAGCACCGGACCAATCATCAGCAGCGCCGACACGTACTGCGAGCTGACGCCGCCCTGCAGCTCCAGCTCACCGCCCTGCAGCGGCTGACCCGTGATCTTCAGCGGCGGGAAACCCTCCTCGCCGACATACGCTATCTCCGCACCCAGACGGCGCAGGGCGTCCACCAAGATACCTATCGGACGGTGCTTCATGCGCTCCGTGCCCGTCAGCACGTGCGTGCCGCGCATCACCGACATATATGCCGTCAGGAAGCGCATCGCCGTGCCCGCCGCCTTGATGTCGATGGTCTCCGGCATATAGCGCAGCGCTTCAATCATCACCTGTGTGTCGTCACAGTCGCTCAGGTTCTGCGGCATCATGCTGCCGCCCGACAGCGAGTAGATGATCAGCGCACGGTTTGAGATACTCTTCGAGGCCGGCAGATGGATGTCGGCCCGCAATGTTTCTGGGGCAATAACCTCGTATTTCGTCATTATTCTATGGTCTATGCGTAAAATTTCAGCGCAAAGTTACTAAAAGTTGAGAGCAGAACAAAAGATTTTAATCTTTTTTATGCCGAGACGGAGGAGTTTCACCAACTTTTGATGGTAAAGTAACGCCAAAATCAGGGAAAAGCAAAAAAAGTTCGGATAAAATTTGGAAATGTCGAATAAAGTGTGTAACTTTGCACCCGCAAATCAGACCTATGGTCAGATGCCAAGCATTTTTGGATCGGGATTTAGCGCAGTTGGTAGCGCACACGTCTGGGGGGCGCGAGGTCGCTGGTTCGAGTCCAGTAATCCCGACCAAACGAAAAAGGAGTTAGAGAATTCTGACTCCTTTTTTTCTTAACAAGCAGTAATAACCAAAACGATAAAGCTATGAAAAAAGGGTATTATGCCTTCTTGATGCTCGCCATGATGGCGATGCCCATGACCTTCACCGCCTGCGGTGACGATGACGACGAACCCGAAACGGAGACGCCTGAGGAAAAAACACCCGAGGAAGAGACGCCCAGCGACCCCACTCCCGGCAAAGACGACGAAATAGAATGGGGATTCACGACCACATGGAAGGGGAACACCTCGCCTTATGATGAAAACACGATGGAAATAAAATATAATGGCGCGCCACCTGCCTGGAAGGAATCCGTGCACCGTCTCGTAATAGGTTTCTTAAGTAACCCATCAATGAGTGAACTGACCTTTAGCTTCCCGGAGACAATGAGTGCAAAGGACTTCAAACCGGGCTACAACGACTTCACGCCTTATTTCAAATTAACGGGTATAGCCCTTCTTAGTATGGGGGATTTTTCTCCAGAAAACTACAAGTCGGGCTCTGCTACCGTCTTTGCCAACGACGGGAAGGCCATCTATGTTGACTTCTCAGACTACACATTCTATAAAGAAGTGAAGGGATCAAAACTGAATGATCCTAATAAATATCAGTATTCCTTCTCCATTAACGGAAGGGTGAAGTTCACGATAAAACAGTAAGAAAACTCACTGGGCAGCGATGGCGGCAGCCACGGTATAGGCGGTGGTCCAGGCAGCCTGGAAGTTGAAGCCGCCGGTGACGCCGTCGATGTCGAGCACCTCGCCGGCAAAGTAGACTCGGGGCACGTGACGGCTCTCGAGGGTGGCGGCGTTGACAGCGCCAAGGGCGATGCCGCCACAGGTGACGAACTCGTCCTTGAACGGTGCGCGGCCGTCGATGGCGTAGGTATCGTTGGCGAGGGTGTTGACAAGGCGGTTCAGCTCCTTCTGATTCAGACTGGCCCATGTGCCTTGAGCACGGTTGCCGAGGGCACGGGCGGCGAGCATCGTCCACAGACGGGTGGTGAGCCCAAAGGGACGGACGGTGGTGAGCTGGCGGCGTCCGCCGTCGGCACAGAGCCGCAGCAGCTCGTCGCGGATGACGGCATCGCGACGGTTCACCCAGTTGACGGCCAGCGGCGCACGGTAGTCGCAGTCGGCAAGATGGCGGGCGGCATAGCTGGAGAGTCGCAGCACGGCCGGTCCGCTCATACCCCAGTGGGTAATGAGCAACGGTCCGTCGGCACGCAGCTTCGTGCCGGGGATGGCGACGGCGGCATCGTCGGCGACAGTACCCATGAGGGCGCGCAACGGCTCGTCGGCGACATTGAACGTGAAGAGCGAGGGCACGGGGGCCACCACCTCGTGACCGCAGTCAGCAAGCCACTGCAGGCCCTCGGAACGCGGTGAGCCGCCGGTGGTGACGGCAACGAAGTCGTAGTCGGCGAGTTCATCGAGCGACGTGACCTTGACACCTGTACGGATATTGACGCCCAGCCGCCGGCACGCCTCGAGGAAGCAGTTGATGATGGTGTGGGAGTCCTGAGAACGTGGGAAGACACACTGGTCGGGCTGGACGGTGAGCGGCACGCCGTGGCGCTCGAACCACTGGTAGGCGTCGTGCTGCGAGAAACCGTTCATCAGACGGCGCATGAGGCGGTGACCACGGGGATAGACGGCCGCGAGGTCGGCGCTGACACCCTCGAAGGTGTTCGTGCAGTTGCAACGCCCTCCCCCACTCACCTCGACCTTCGCCAGCACACGGCTGCTACGCTCGAGGATGGTGACATCCATCGTCGGCACCATCTCCTTGAGGTTCACGGCGAGGAAAAAGCCCGCGGCCCCGCCACCAACTATCGCTGTCTTCATCCTTCTTTAACTTCTCTTACTTCTCTAACTTCTTAACTCCTTCTCATTGTCCCCCCAAACGTGAAAAGTACTCGCTGACGTCGTCCCACGTCTTGAAGGTGTCGCTGCCGAAGTGGATGAGCGCCGCCATGCCGTCGGTTTTGTCGAGGTCGATGAGGTAGTCGCCGTAGAGCAGCGTCTTCTGGTTAGTGAAGACGGTATGGCCGTAGGCAGGCACGTTGATGTACTCATAGAGCCACGCGAGCACGGCCTGGTAGTCGGCGGCATCGGCAGAGGCCGGGGCAACGAAGTAGAGCTGGTAGGTCTCCAGCAGCTGGCGCACGGTCTTCTGTGCTGAGGAGCGCGGCTTGTCGTACTGGTCGCGGAGGGTGCGCACGTCGATGTAGACGATGGGGCGCTGGCGCTGCTCCTGACGGTCGGCCACCCAGCGTATGACGGGCACGACGCTGTGCATGAACGAGCGGTCGTTCATGCGGTGCTCACCATGGAAGCGGATGGCCGTCGGGTAGTGCTCGCGGTAGAGGCCCATGGTGTCGACGACGGTGTCCTCGTCGCCGAAGAGGGCGATGACACGCTCGTGCTCGCCGGGGTCACCGGCATGGGCGAAGCACTGTTCGCTGACCTCGCGGTATGCCTTGACCATCGGCTTGTCGACGTAGAACTCCTGGACGCCGTCGAGACGCGGGTTCTGGAACTGCTGCTTGCCGGTCATGCCGTGCTCCTGCATGGTGTCGGCGATGCGGAAGGCGGGGTTCATCAAGATACGGTCGTAGCCGTAGAGCTGTTCGGTATACATACCACCCATCGACGTGCCGAGGATGAGATCGGGCTGCTCGTCGGCACAGAGACGGCGGAGCAGGTCGATGGCCTCGTGCGGGTTGACGGGAAGGTCGGGGGCAATGACGGTGGCGCCAGGCAGCACCGTGCGGATGCGCGTGACGGTGCCCGACTGTCCGCTGCTGCCGTAGCCGTGGACATAGACGATCTTCTTATCCCGGAAGAGTTCGGGAAACTGCTTGATGTACGGGTTCTGTTGTTCCATTATTTAATGCTTAATGCTCAATGCTTAATGCTCAATGATAAACTGTACTTCCTTGAAGGCGAGGCGGTAGAGGACGTTGGTGGCAGACTGCAGCTCCAGGTACCCGTCGTCGGTGACACTCAACAGTCGACAACGTTCCTCATGGCCGTCGGCAAAGCGGTAAAGGTGGGTCTCGTCGAGGCGGTAGAGGTGGCTGCGGTAGAGGGTGCGGATGTGTTCGCTGCGGCCGTCGCGTACCATCTCCATGTATTTGGCGATGTAAGCCAGCACCCGCTGCAGCAGGGTGTCGCGGTCGACGTCGCGGCCGAGGATCTGTCGCAGCGACACGGGGTTGGGAGCATCGCTGACGAACCGCTGCTGGTTGACGTTGATGCCCGTGCCGATGAGGCAGTCGCGTATCTCTGCACCCTGCAGCGTGGTCTCTATCAGCGTGCCGCAGAGCTTGCGGTCGCGCCAGTAGATGTCGTTGGGCCACTTGATGGTCACGTCGTCCGTGTATTCGGACAGGGCGTCATGGAGCGCCAGGGCGTTGGCCATGGAGAGGACGAACTGGTCGGCGGCTGGCACGCCCTCGGGGTGGAGCAGCACGGAGAACAGCAGGTTCTGTCCCCGCTCCGACTCCCACGTGTTCGTGCCACAGCCGCGGCCCGCCGTCTGGAAGTCGGATACCACGACTAGGGAGGCAGGGGGACACGCTTGGGGACAGTCCCCGTGTGTCCTGAGCCACCGGTTGGTGGAGTCGGTCTCGTCGATATGCACTATTTTCCATTCCACGGTGCAAAGTTATGAAAAAAAATCGTAACTTTGCACCCAAAAAGATGGAAAAGGACGAAAAGTACATGAAACTGGCACTGGACGAAGCTCGTCGTGCCTACAGCGAAGGCGAGATTCCCATCGGTGCCGTCATCGTCTGTCAAGACCGCGTGGTGGCCCGTGCCCACAACCTGACGGAGACGCTCTGCGACGTCACCGCCCATGCCGAGATGCAGGCCATCACCGCTGCCGCCAACACCCTGGGTGGCAAGTACCTGACGGACTGCACGCTCTACGTCACCGTGGAGCCGTGCCCGATGTGTGCCGGTGCCCTGGGTTGGGCACAGGTATCGCGCGTGGTCTACGGCTGTGGCGACGAGAAGCGCGGCTACCGTCTCTACGCCCCGCGCGTGCTGCACCCGAAAGCCGAGACGACGAGCGGTGTCATGGAAGAGGAGTGTCGCCAGCTGATGCAGGACTTTTTCCGACAGAAGCGCTGAGCAAAAATGACTATTTCCTGCATATTTTTCAATCTTTTTGTTAATTTCTCGCGTTAAAATGTAACTTTTTTATAAAATTATTCTTTTTTTTCGTTTATAACGTGTAACTTTGCAAGCTGATAGTTACCAAAAAGAACAAAACGCGACTATACCCCCTCCCACATTAGAGGGATGTGCAACGCGGAATTACACATTATTAATAATATATTAAACAAAACGAGAGAGATTATGAAAAAAAGACTAACTATGTTAATGGCCGGACTCCTGCTGTATGTGGTTGGAGCACTGGCACAGACAAAAGTCTCGGGTGTCATCGTCTCGCAGGCTGACAACCAGCCCGTGATCGGTGCTTCCGTGTTGGTGGTGGGCACTAACATTGGTGCTGCCAGTGATGCAAACGGTCGCTTCACGCTGACCGTGCCCGAGGGAAAGAAGACGCTGCGCATCACCTATGTAGGTATGGAGCCGCTGGAGATCAGCGCCCGTCCGAATATGCGCATCGTGTTGACCGATGACGAGACCGCCCTTGGCGAGGTCGTGGTCACCGGTTATGGTGTGACACGTAAGGCAGCCTTCACCGGTGCTGCCTCAACGATTAACACCGAGAAGATTACCAACAAAACGGATGCCAACCCCATTAAGTCGTTGGAAGGATTGGTTCCTGGCCTGCAGCTGACGAACGAGTCAGGTCAGCCCGGTGCTCCTGCTACCATCTTCATCCGCGGTCGCAACTCACTGAACTCCGGCACACAGCCCCTCTATGTGGTTGATGGTGTGACATATAGCTCTGACGTTGTGGGTATCCGTGAGGACGAGGGTCAGGAGATTTCGCCGTTGGCCAACCTGAACGCTAACGACATCGAGTCAATCACTGTCCTAAAGGACGCTACCGCTACCTCTATCTATGGTGCCCGTGCTGCTAACGGTGTCATCGTCATCACCACAAAGAAAGGTAAGCCCGGTAAGACGAAGGTGAACTTCAACGCCAAATTCGGTTGGCAGATGATGCCCGCCCACAAGAAGTTTGACTATGCTCCCGTTAACGCTACCAAGTACAAGGAGCTGTGGCAGGAGGCTATGGCCAACGAACTGGAAGCTTGGGGTGACGACAGCACCCTCAGTTATTATAATAATGAATATGCTGGCGGTGAGTTCAATCTGAACGATCCTAACGACCGCTGGGATTTTTTCAAGTGGCTTGTGGAATTCGATGAAAAAGAATACGATACCGACTGGCTTGACGAAGTCACACGTACCGGCAAGACCCAGAACTACTCTATCGACATCCAGGGAGGCGGCGCTACACAGGGTTCTCCCTCTTACTACCTGAGTCTGGACTACTTGAACGATGAGTCAATTGTCATTGGCAAGGACATGAAGCGCTATTCGTTCCGCTTCAACTTCGACCACGCTCCTTCGAAGGTGGTGAAGTATGGCTTCAACACAAACTTGGTCTACTCTGAGACAAACATGGGTGCCGGCGGCGGTTATTATACCGACCCCATCACTCAGGCTTATATGCAGAGTCCTATCACCTCGGTCAAGAACGAGGATGGCACATGGAACTTCGCTACTGTCAACGGTTACAACCCTGTTGCCCTGCGCAGCAAGGAGGGAGACCAGAGTCTGGCAAAGCAGTACCGCGCCCTCATCTCGCCTTGGTTACAGCTGAACTTCACGCCGGAGCTCTACTTCATGTCACGCGCCAGTGCCGATGTGCACCTCGTTGACGAGTTCGGTTTCTGGTCGTTCATGCAGCCTCAAGGTCTGGATATGAACGGTATGGGCGAGAACTCCAACAACTCGAACATCCACATGCAGATTACAAACACTTTGAACTGGATTAAGACCTTCAACAATGTTCACAACCTGAACGTCATGGTAGGTCAGGAAGCCCAGAAGAGATGGCTGAAGCAGGCTTATCTGGCAAGTTCAAACTATCCTGTTGAGAATATGCCTCAGGTAGCTAACGCTGCTACGCCCAGTGATGCAAGGACAAATATCGACCGCATGACTTTGGCTTCTTGGTTTGCCAATGCCGAGTACGACTACCAAAACAAGTACTACGCTTCGGCAAGCCTCCGTACTGACGGCGCTTCGCGTTTCTCCAAGGACAGCCGTTGGGGTACATTCTTCTCTATCGGTGCCAAGTACCGTATGAGTGCCGAGGAGTTTATGAAGAGTACTGAGTCATGGCTGCAGAACCTGACGTTCCGTGCCTCTTACGGTACGTCGGGTAACTCCGAGGTAGGTGGCTCATGGTATGCTGCCAAGGATCTCTACGGATTCGGCTGGAACTACAACCAGCAGCCTGGTATGGCCTACGAGCAGATGGGTAACGACGACCTGAAATGGGAGCGCACAAAGAAGTTCAACATTGGCTTCGACGCTACTCTGTTCAACCGCTTCAACATCGAGTTCGACTACTATAATCACAACACCACCGACATGGTTTTCGCTGTTCCCGCATCGTTCGCCATGGGTCTGTCGTCGTTCTACAAGAACATCGGCGAACTGAACAATCAGGGTATTGAGTTCACCATTGGCGCCAGCATCATCAAGAACCAGGACATAAACTGGAATGTATCATTCTCTGGCTCACACAACAAGAACGAGGTGAAAAAGCTGTCTACCGATATGCCTATCGAGTCAAACACCCAGATTACGGAGGTCGGACGCCCCATCTATCAGTACAAGATGAAAGAATACGCTGGTGTTGATCCTCAGACAGGTAGTCCTCTGTACTACCTCAACGAGACTGGCGACGAGACAACCGACAACTACAACAAGGCTGCTAAGCGCTATCTGGGCGATGCTAATCCTAAGTTCTTCGGTGCTTTCACTAACAATTTCTCTTGGAAGGGCATTGACTTCTCGTTCCAGCTGAACTACCAGTTCGGCCGTAAGGTCTATGGTAACCACCTGCGTTACGACGAGCAGATTGGTGGTTCCTTCGGCGAGAACTTCACCGAGTATGTCTACAAGAACCGCTGGCAGAAGCCCGGCGACGTCACCGACGTTCCTCGTCTGGAGGCCTTCGGCGAGTCTGGCAAACACAGCTCACGCTACCTGATGAATGGCAACTTCGTAAAACTGCGTAACATCACACTGGGCTACACGCTGCCCACAGAAATTACTGAAAAGTTTTACGTGAGCCGTCTGCGTTTCTACGTTCAGGCCGACAACCTCTGCACATTCGCTGCCAGCAACTACCGTGGTTTCGACCCCTCAAGTGTGGGTGCCGACGGTCAGCAGTGGTGGAACTTCCCGCAGTCGCGCAACATTGTGTTCGGTGCTAACGTAAGTTTTTAATAGAACCAATTAACAAGTACAGATATGAAAGATATTAAGATATTAGCAATTGGGGCAGTTCTGACCATGGGCCTAGCTTCGTGCGGCGACGACTATTTCGATGTCGAGATGGATCAGAACAAGACCTCCGAGACCGCCTTCAGTTCGGTTAAGGACGTGAAGAACGGCATGATTGGTGCATACTATGCACTGGGTAACTACCGCTTCTATGGTCGTAACGTAGTAGCCATCGGCGATATGTGTAGCGACATCTCCACCGCCGACCCTTCGTCGGGACACTTTGTCATGCTTAACACCTATCAGGTGACAGACACAGACGGGGAACTCGAGGATACGTGGAACTACGGCTACAAAGTTATCGATCGCTGCGTACGTACCATCAATGGTGCTCAGAAGCTTCTGGAGGCTGGTGTCACAGAGGATGAGGAGTATTCCATCAGTTCATACCTGTCACAGTGCTATGCTCTGCGCGCTCTGGCTACTTTCACGCTGACCAACCTTTTCGGTCTGCCCTACCAGCCCGGTGGTGCCAACACCCAGTTGGGTATCATCCTTATCAAGGACAAGCCCTACACAAACACTGATGAGGTACACCGCTCAACAGTTGCAGAGTGCTATGAGCAGGTGCTCAGCGACATCGCAAAGGCCAAGGAGTTGTATACCGACGAGGGCGAGATGAACGGCTCGGCACAGTTCTACTTCAACCTGGCAGCCATCTATGCCCTGGAGGCTCGCGTGAACCTCTTCATGGGTAACTACGAGGCTGCGAAGGAGGCAGCACAGAACGCTATCGACGAGCGCGACTCTGAAGGCGTTGAGGCTGCTAAGTATGGTGCCATGTGGAAGAGCAACGCTATCAGCGACGAGGACATTCTGACCATCACGAAGACCAGTGACGACAACTTGTCGGCCAACTCGCTGAACACGCTCTACGGCAGTTATGGCGGAAAGGTTGCTGCTAACGTGAACGCACTGTTTGACAAGGAGGACGTGCGTGCAGAGGTGCTCGACTATACACAGTACAAGTATATCGGCCTCACCGGTGACAAGGCTGTGAGCAATATCCCCATCTTCCGTGTCTCTGAGATGTACCTCATCCTGGCTGAGTGCGAGGCTCGTCTGGGCAATATCGAAGAGGCCAAGGAGGCTGTGTTCTTCACTGCCCAGCGTAACGCTACAATCGAGGATGCCGAGAGTCTGCCCAGCGAGCAGGCCGAGCTGCTGTCGTTCATCAACGATGAGAGTGTTCGTGAATTCTATCTCGAGGGACACCGCTGGTTCGACGCCCGTCGCCAGGGACTGAAGATTACGGTGGCTTCTACGAAAAAAGACTTCGATATCGCCAAGTTTGTCTTTCCCATCCCCGCCGACGAGATTAACGCTGGCTTTGGTACGGAGCAGAACAATGGCTGGGAAGACAACCTCCCCCAATAACGACATGAGAATTTGTTTATCATTAATAGTTGTGCTGATGTCGCTAACGACATCAGCACAATTTCGTTCAGATACGGAAATGCGCAACGCCGCCGAGAGAATTCTTGGCCATAACACGACGCGCAGCAGCACAGGGACACAGCTCTTAAGGAGTGACGATGCCCTCGCCGTCTACGGCAACGACCGCGGATTCGTGGTCACAGCCCGCGACAAGCGCCAGCGCGCCGTCATCGGTTACTCGTTCACGAAGTTCGACGAGGCAACGTTACCGTGCGGACTAAGATGGTGGCTGAACGCATCGAACAAGGCGCTAAAGGAGAACACCAACGGCACATCGACCAGACTGATGGCACCGCTTCAACGTGCTTCCTACAGTGTTGTGGAACCTTTCATCACCACCATCTGGAACCAGGACAGACCCTACAACTACGAATGTCCGAAGGTAGAGTCCACAGGTCTCAACTGCATGACAGGCTGCGTGGCAACGGCATTGGCTCAGGCCATGTACTACTACAAGTACCCAGAAGGTGCTAAGTTCAAGGCAACCTATTACGTAGATTCTGAAGAGAAGACGAAGAGCGTCAACTCAACCTACAAATGGGCATCGATGAAGGACAACTACGCCAGTACAGAGAAGAGGCTCGATGAGTCTGTAAAGGCCGTCGGCACACTGATGCGCGACTGTGGCTACGCCTCTGAAATGGACTACTCAGCCAACGGCAGTTCCGCCTACGAGTATGCCATGGCACCTGCCATCTATCAGGTATTCCAGTACGACTCCCTTGCACTTAGGTATTTTAACCGCGAATACTACAGCGATGACGAATGGTACGACATCGTCTACACAGCACTCGAGAATCGACAGCCCGTTCTTTTCGGCGGTTCTACCGAAAACTATGAGGGACATGAGTTTCTGCTCTGTGGCATCAACAGCGACGGCCTGGTCTACGTCAACTGGGGATGGGGCGGCAACGGCGACGGTTACTTTGACATGAACGCACCACGCTATTACTCAAAACCGTTCTCGCAAGGACAGTCGGTCATCGTCGGTATGCGCCCGCAGAAGACCCCTGACAACCAGGATTATTATCAGTCCATGTGGGTGGCGGACAGCATCAACTTTATTGTGTCCGACAACCCGGATACGCTATGGATACAGACCCCCTATTTGTTCAACTACTCACTGCTACAGTTCGATGGGACGGTGGACGTCACGCTCGTTGACAAAAGCAACCACACCGCCATCAGACACTTGACGGTCTATGACACGAACAGAGAGCCAACAATCCATGTCCGCGAAAATGAATACAATATGGCAGACAACGAAGACGAGGAAGATGGTGAGGAAGACAACGGACCTATCGGCCCTTTCTACGGGTACATCTTCAAGGAAGACGTGAAAGATGTTGAGGAAGAAATCATTGACACCATCTGTGTGGGCGGACTGAGAGACGTGCCTGAAGGCATCTATTCCATGTACCTCACGTCGTTCGAGAAACGCGATAGCGAGCGGCAACGCGTACGCGTGCCGGGCAGCCAACAGATTGCCACGCTGAAAAAACAAGCCGACGGCAAGATTCTCGTCAGTAACGACGACGTCGATGACATCACAGCCACACTGAATAGCCCTATGAATGGCCGCAAGTGCTCCACCAATGTCTATTCACTTAGTGGACACCTATTCACAAGACCGGTACAACGAGGTGTCTACATCGTCAACGGACGGAAGATAATACGCTGAAACTGATAAAAAAGCATAAATTCGACAGGATAGAAAACGGTTTATTCTGTCGAATTTTGCTTTTTTCGTACCTTTGCGTCCACAAACATACGGACGAACCAACTATGAAGGGAACCAAACTGATGTGCTTGGCTGCGCTGATGGCAGGCTGCACGGAAAAGACGATGGACATGGAACAACAGGTAAACGAACTCTACGACCGCATGACGCAGCAGGAGCGCATCGCACAGCTGCGGAGTATGTATATGGACGACCTCTTCGACGAGGAGGGACGTCTGGACACGGCGAAGTGCCGTGAGCTGATTCCCTACGGCATCGGACACTTCTCGCAGTATGCTAGCCAGAAGCCCATGGACCCGAACGTGCTGCGCGACCGCGTGGCCGCTGTTCAGGAGTGGCTGATGACTCAGACACCCAGCGGCATCCCAGCACTGTTCCACGAGGAGGTGCTGTCGGGCATTAACACCCGCGGTGCCACCATCTATCCGCAGCAGATAGGCCAGGCGTGCTCATTCAACACCGAGCTGGCCGAGCTGAAGACGAAGCAGACGGCTACAGCCATGCGTAAGATGGGCGGCGTGTTGTCGCTGTCGCCGATGGTCGACGTCTGCCGTACACCTTCGTTCAACCGTCTGGAGGAGTCGTACGGCGAGGACGGCTATCTGTCAGCAGCCATGGGCGTAGCTTTTGTCAAGGGTCTGCAGCAGGGTGACCTGAAGAAAGGTGTCGGCGCCTGTTCTAAGCATTACTTAGGTTATGGCGGTGGTGGCGATGCCGACGAAAAAGAACTAATGGAGGAGATCCTCATGCCCCACGAGGCGATGATCCGCCTGGCGGGCAGCCGTGCCGTGATGCCTGGCTACCATGCGATGGTTAATAAAGGGGCAAGGGGCAAGGAGCAAGGAGCAAGCGGCAAGGAGCAAGGAGCAAGCGACACGACGAACTGCGTGGCGAACAGCTGGATACTCCAGGATATCCTGCGCGACTATCTCGGCTTCGACGGAATGGTCGTCAGCGACTATACGGCCATCGACCAGTTGCCCGGTCTCGACAGCCCGAAAGAGATGGCTGCCGCAGCCATCAACGCCGGCAACGACGTGGACTTCCCCTTCGGTGCCAACTACAAGTTCCTGCAGGAGGCACTCGACGAGGGGCTGGTAAAGCCCGAGGCCTTCGAACGGGCGGTGAAGGACGTGCTGCGCTATAAACTTCGCTGCGGACTCATGGATAAGGACGCGTACCTCTATAGTAAGGAGAACATCGTCCTCGACAGCCCCGAGGAGCGTCAGACGGCATACCAGATTGCCACACAGTCGATCGTGCTGCTGGAGAACCCCAAGAAGGTCCTGCCATTGAACGAATCGTACCTGAACCCCTTTGCTGCCATGGGAAAGCAGCCGACCATTCTCCTCACCGGCCCCAACGCCAACTCGATGTGGGCGATGTGTGGCGACTACTCCTTCCCCGCCATGACATTCTTCTGGAAGAAAGTTGAAAAGGATCTCGACCATCCGCACGTCGTGACGCTGCTCGAAGGTATGAAGGACTATGCCACATCGCAAGCGAAACTACCCACCCCACCCTTCAACCTGCTCTACTCTCGCGGCTGCGACTGGACGGAGGAGATAGAGACTGACTTCGTGAAAGGTGGCGACGCCCGTGCCTGGGAGTATGAGATTCTGCACCGCAAGGTGGACTCGGGCGAGAAGGCCGACAAGCAGGAAGCCCTGCAGATGGCCAGCCAGGCTGACGTCATCATCGCCGCCGTCGGCGAGAACGTGATGCTCTGCGGCGAGAACCGCGACCGCAAGGGCCTGCGTCTACCGGGTAAACAGGAGCAATACGTCGAGGAGCTGCTGTCCACCGGCAAGCCTGTGGTGCTCGTCGTCTTCGGCGGCAGAGCACAGGTCATCAGCAGTCTGGCCACGAAATGTGCCGCCGTCATCCAGGCATGGTACCCCGGCGAGGAGGGCGGTCATGCCGTTGCCGACATTCTCTTCGGCAAGGTGTCGCCCTCGGCCAAGCTTGCCGTCAGCTACCCCAATACCGAGGTCTTTGAGCCGATGTGCTACAATAATCCGAAGCCCGCGAATATCCCTTCTTCGCTCAACGCCCCTGGTCCCCTCTTCCGATTGTCCAATACCCAGTGGCCCTTTGGCTACGGCTTGAGCTACACCACCTTCGAGTATAGCAACCTGAAGATGAACGACGAGGCCAAGACCTCGGACGAGAGCCTGACGCTGTCCTTCGACGTGAAGAACACGGGCAGGATAGCTGCCGACGAGATAGCACAGCTCTATCTGTCGCCGACGAAGGACGATCAGAACATCCGTGCCATCCAGCTGCAGGGCTTTGCACGCGTCAGCCTGAAGCCCGGCGAGACAAAGACGGTCACCATCAAGCTCTACACCGAGCAGTTCGGCTACTACAGCAACGACAACGGTAAGCGCCAATGGAACGTCGCTCCCGGCACTTACGCCATCAAGGTGGGCGCCTCGTCTGTCGACTTCCGTCTGCAGCAACAAGTCAAGCTCACGGGCCAAAAAGTCAGCAAGCCGCTGCGCGAATACTATTTCTCCGAGACCTCCGTACAATGAGCTGGCGAATACCTCACCGCTACTGCACGCTACCGGCACTACTGCTGTCGGTGCTGCTGACGGGCTGTACCGACGACGACTCAGCCTCCAACATCGTGATGAAAACGGCGACGGAGATGACACTGCTGCCAACAATGGGCGAGCAGGCGACATTCGAGTTCGAGGCGCCCGCAGCCTGGACGGCGACGACGACGGCCTCGTGGCTGTTGCTCAGTCCGGCAAAGGGTGATAAGGGCGATGCCTCGCTGGTGGCCACGGCGGCAAGCACGAACCGTACGGGCTCCCCGCGTCGGGCACAGGTGAACATCAATATCGGCACGATGCACAAGAGCCTCACCGTCACCCAGAGCGACGAATATGCCATCTTCGACAAGAAGACGTACACCGTCGAAGCTGAGGGCGGACAGGTACGGATGACCTTCCGCAGCAACATCACGAACACCAACGATCTGCTGGTGACCTATTTGCCGGTGGACTGGCTCTCGTTCGAGGGGCAGGACACGACGCGCGCCGAGTGGAAAGGCACGATGGCCACCATCAACGTCAAGCCGAACAGCGGCCGTGACCGGCGGGCCGCCACTTTCACGCTGGCCCTGCCCAAGGGCAACAACGGAGCGTGGGTGGACCTCGACACGGCAACCATCGTGCAGCAGGGATTGGCCTCGGGCTACAAATCGACGGACTACTCGCAGGACGGTACGATGGAGCTACTACAGCAACACACCCAGGGACACGGCATTCCCGTGGTGCTCATGGGCGACGCCTTCACCGACCGCGACATCAGCGACTCCACCTACTACCGGGTGATGACCCACACCATGGAGTGCCTCTTCACCGAAGAGCCGGCACGCTCCCTGCGCAACTTTTTTGACATCTACATGATCAACGCCGTCTCCGAGGATGATGCCGTCGGCGAAGGCAAGAACACGGCATTCAGCTGCGTACCCGATTTCCAAACGACAAACATCGCGGCCGATGACGACCGCGTGACGGCCTACGCCCAGAAGGTGAACCGTGCCGACTCGCTGAATATGCTCGTGGTGGTCATTGTGAACGCGAATGTCAACAACGGCGTCACCTACCTCTTCAACCGCCGCGGACAGCCATCGCAGTACGCCATCGCCTTCTGTCCCTTACAGGACGGACTGGAGTCGGAGCTGTTCCGCGAGGTGCTGGTCCACGAAGCTATCGGCCACGGACTGGCGAAGCTCGCCGACGAGTATGCTTACGAGGACAGAGGAATGGCAGACGACGACGTCAAGAAGACCATCGCTACGGCCCACGAGCGCCGTTGGATGATGAATGTCGACACCACCGACGACCTGTCAAAGATTGTCTGGTGGCCGTTCGTCGGCGACGAGCGTTACGCCGAGGAACAGATTGGTGCCTACGAGGGCGGCTACACTTACTCTGCAGGAATCTGGAGGCCTACACAGCGCAGCATGATGAACCAGAACGACAGTCCGTTCAATGCGCCTAGCCGCAAGGCTATCTACGACCGCATACGCTATCTCGGCGAGAATGCCGCCACGTCGACGGCCGAAGAGTTTGCTACCTTCGACGCCCAGCATAAGCCCGAACAGTGGGAGTACACACGCAGCGCGGACAGCCGGCAAAAACGGATCCCCACCACACCCCGAATCATCGACAAGTGACAAGGGCTATCATCAAACAAACAACGAGGAGAATCATAAAAACAAAAATCTTCAAAAATCTGACAAAAATGGCTTTTGACGGGCCTATTTTTGTCAGATTTTTGAAGATTTTTGTTTAACTCAGCGTGTTATTTGTGAATTGTCAATTGTACATTCTTAAATTGTACATTGAATTACTTCACCAGTATCACGAGGTACTTGCTCGTTGACCAGAACAGCTGGGGGTCGGTGATGCGCAGGATGTACTGCTTGTTGGCGTCACGCTGCAGGGTGTACGAGCTTGAGGGATGGTCGGTGAGCATCTTGGCAGAGCTGCTGTAGAGCTTGATCTCCTTGTCGACACGGATGTCGATCTTCGTGAAGTAGTCCTTGTTGAAGTTCGACTGCAGCACGTCGCCGTCAACGAGAATGTGCTGCTCCTTCAGTTCCTTCTTTGTACCGAATACAAACCATGCCGTGTGCAGCTGCTTGTCCTGTTGGCTGATGGTCTCAGACTTCTGTGTCGTCTCCTCTTTCAGCTCAGCCACATCGGTGCTCAGGCCCTCAATCTTATCGCCAAGCTCGCCGATGTAGAGGTCGCGGTCCTCCAACTCGTCGCGCAACAGCTGCATCTGCTTGTCCTTCTCCTCGAGCTGGGCGGTGAACGTCTCCAGGGCACGCTTCAGCTGCTCACTCTTGAACGAGCTCTCGCGCAGCTGCTGCTTCAGCTTGTTGATGAGTTCGCGGTTCTGGGCCATCGTGGTCTGGATGAACTGCATATTCTCACGGATACGGGCCTTGGTGTTGGTACCCTCGCCCTGCTTGGCCAGTGCCACACGGCCCTGAGCCTCGTTAATCTCGCGGAAACCGTCCTCGATGTCGTTGAGTGTCGACATCATGTCGTCCAGCTCATTGTTCTTCTGGGTAATGATGGAGTTCAGCGAGTCGCGGAGCTGCTGCACCATGGTGTCCTGCTTCTCCTGCTGCTTCTTCTGGTCGCAGCTCACCACCATGGCGGCGAGTACTGCAAAAAACAATAGTTTCTTCATAATCTTCTATTTGTCAATGTTCATTTTTTCCTTTTTTCACTGGGTGCGGCACCCGCAACGACCATCACGATCTCGCCCTTGGGAGCGTGCTCACGGAAGTGGGATGCGACCTCGGCCAGCGTGCCACGGACACTCTCTTCGTGGACCTTGGAGATCTCGCGGCAGACGCTCACCTGACGGTCGGCACCAAAAGCCTCGGCAAACTGCTCCAGCGTCTTCACCAGCCGGTAGGGCGACTCGTAGAACACCATCGTGCGTTCCTCTTGTACGAGGCTCTGGATCTTCGACTGGCGCCCTTTCTTCTGGGGCAGGAAACCTTCGAAGCAGAAACGGTCGCAGGGCAGGCCACTCGACACCAGCGCCGGTATGAGGGCCGTGGCTCCCGGTAGCGTCTGCACCTCGACACCGGCCCTGACGGCCTCGCGAACGAGGAAGAAACCGGGGTCGCTGATGCCTGGTGTACCGGCATCACTGATGAGGGCCACGTTCTGTCCTGCCAGCAGACGGTTGACCACCGCCGCTGATGTGCCGTGCTCGTTGAACTTGTGGTGCGACAACAGGGTGTTATGGATGTCGAAATGCTTCAGCAGGATGCCCGACGTGCGGGTGTCCTCGGCCAGCACCACGTCAGCCTCACGGAGTATGCGGATGGCGCGGAGTGTCATGTCCTCCATATTACCGACCGGCGTCGGCACCACGTAAAGAGTTCCCATACGGGGTGCAAAGGTAGTAAAAAAAGAGAAAAACCCTTCGGCGGCAACATTTTTTTCACGCTTCACGCTTCACTTTTCACTTTTTTTTATAACTCTGCCATCTACGATGGCGAAATTACTCCGTCTCGGCAAAAAATAAATGAATTTATTTTGTTTTGCGCTCGACTTTTCGTAATTTTGTAGCCACTATGGAAACCATTAACGGAGAAAACCGCCGCCAAGGCCGCATCGAGGTGGTCTGCGGCTCGATGTTCTCGGGGAAAACCGAGGAACTCATCCGACGACTGCGCCGTGCGCAGTTCGCCCGTCAGCGTGTGGAGATTTTCAAGCCCGCCATCGACACCCGCTATTCCGAGGAGGACGTCGTCAGCCACGACCAGAAGCACATACGCTCCACGCCCGTCGACTCCTCGGCGTCGATACTCCTGCTGTCGAGCGACATCGACGTCGTGGGCATCGACGAGGCACAGTTCCTGGATCAGGGACTTGTCGACGTGTGCAACGAGTTGGCCAACCGCGGTGTGCGCGTCATTATCGCCGGTCTCGACATGGACTTCCGCGGACAGCCCTTCGGTCCCATGCCCGCCATCTGCGCCATTGCCGACGACGTCACGAAGGTCCACGCCATCTGCGTGAAGTGTGGCTCCCTAGCATACGTCAGCCACCGCACGGTTGCCGATGAACGCCGTGTGCTGCTCGGCGAGACACAGGAGTACGAGCCGCTCTGCAGGCACTGTTATCAAATAGCCTTAGAAGAAGAAAAACAAAGAAAAAATGCCTGAAAATTTGGCTGTTTCATTTTTTATATGTAATTTTGCAGCCGCTTTCGAAAGATAGCACCAAGGTAGATCCGCTAGCTCAGTCGGTAGAGCACAACACTTTTAATGTTGGGGTCTTGGGTTCGAACCCCAAGCGGATCACAGAAAAAGAGGTCGTGACCTCTTTTTTTTATTTTTAGCTGTCACCATGAGTAAAACGCTTGGTTTTTCTTGCACGAATGGAAAAAAAATGCTATCTTTGCAACCAAAGTATATGTGAAACACATCAACAACTAAAAAACTAATACAAATGACAGCCCTTGTTTCCGTAATCCCCATCCTGTTGCTCATCATCCTGATGATGGGTTTCAAAGTGTCTGGCTACAGGAGTGCCATCGTCACGCTCGCCGTAACGATCGTCCTGGCCCTGTTCGCCGCTCCTGCCATGGGCATCCTGCCCGAGAAGTTTGCAGGGGCATCCATCTATGGCATCACCCTCTGGTCGGTCGTGGAGGGGCTGCTGAAAGCCTGCTTCCCGATAATCCTGATCATCATCTTCGCCATCTTCAGCTACAACATCCTCTGCGAAACCAAGGAGATAGAGACCATCAAGACGCAGTTCATCCAGATGACCTCCGACCGAGGACTGCTGGTGCTGCTGCTGACGTGGGGACTCGGCGGCGTGCTCGAGGGTATGGCTGGCTTCGGCACGGCGGTGGCCATCCCGGCAGCCATCCTCATCGGCCTCGGCTTCAAGCCGATGTTCTCGGCCGTCATCTGTCTCGTGGCGAATACCGTTGCCGTGGGCTTCGGTGCCGTGGGACTGCCGGCGACGACGCTGGCCAACCAGGTGGCAGCCAGCGGCACGGCCACACCCGATGAGCTCTGCGAGATTGCCACCTTTATCATCCTGCAGCTCTCGCTGATGTTCTACATCACACCGTTCCTCATCCTGATGATGACGGACAAGACGAAGATCCTGAAGAACATCACCATCGCCCTGTTCGTGGGAACCTTCTCCATCGTCGTACAGTTCTGCTGTGCCCACTTCATCGGTCCGGAGACGCCCGCCATCCTCGGCTCCGTGGCAGCCATCATCGCCATGCTCATCTACAACAAGCTGTTCATCAAGAAAGAAAATGCCGCTGACACAGTACAGGTCGAGCATAAGAACTTCGGCCTGGCCAAGACCCTCAAGGCCTGGAGCGTCTATGGTCTGATTATCTTCTTCATCCTCATCTCGAGCAAGATTGTGCCCTCGGTGAACGAGTTCCTCAACAGCACCCTCGTCACGAAGTTCGAGCTGCCCGTCATCGGCAACACCTTTAAGTTCGGCTGGCTGTCAAACGCAGGCTTGATGATCTTCCTCGGCGCCATGATCGGCGGCATAATCCAGGGGCTGAGCGTAGGCCGTCTGCTGACGATGCTGGCGAAGACGACGCTGAACCTCCAGAAGACGGTCGTCACCATCTGCTGTCTCGTGGCTATGGCCATGCTGATGAACAATACGGGCATGACCAACGACATCGCCAAGGGACTCGTCATGCTGACGGGCGCCGCCTTCCCGTTCTTCGCACCGCTCATCGGTAGCATCGGCACCTTCGTCACGGGGTCGGCCACCAACGCCAACATCCTCTTCGGCAAGCTGCAGGCTACCGCCGCCAGCGACCTCGGGCTGGTGAACCAGGGCACGTTCTTTGGTGTCACGGGCAATGAGACCAACTGGCTGGCTGCCGCCAACTGCGCCGGTTCGGAGGGTGGCAAGCTGCTCTCGCCACAATCCATCGCCATCGCCACCGCCGCCTGCGACATGGAGGGTCAGGACGGTGACATCATGCGTAAGACGATGCCCTTCGCCATCTTCTGGATCCTAATGAACGGTCTGATGGTGTTCCTGGGGCTGCACGTGTTTTAAGTGAAGAGTGAAGAGTGAAGAATTTGCTGCCACCAGTAAAGCATTAAGCATTGAGCATTAAGAATTAAGCATTATGATAAAGGATTTTATTGACGAACTCAGACAGGTGATGCCGTCTGACCGTATATATACCGACGAGCTGCGTACCCTGGGATGGGGAACCGATGCCAGTTTCTATCGTCAGATACCGAAGGTCGTCGTCCGTAGCGACGGCGAGGAGGAAGTCTCAAAGATTGTCCAGCTCTGCCATAAGCACCACCTGCCGTTCACCTTCCGTGCCGCGGGCACGTCGCTCTCTGGCCAGAGTTGCACGGACAGCGTACTGATTGTGGCCGGGAAACATTGGGAAAGTTTTATGCTTTCGCCTAATGGCGAAAGCATAAAACTTCAGCCCGGCATCGTGGGAGCTCGCGTGAACGAGATCCTGAAGCCCTACGGCCGTGTGTTCCCACCCGACCCAGCCTCTATAGGTGCGGCGATGGTGGGTGGCATCGTGGTCAACAACGCCTCGGGCATGAACTGTGGCGTCCATGCTAACAGCGACCGCATGATGATGTCGGCACGTATCATCCTGACCGACGGCACGGTGCTCGATACCGGCGACGAGACGAGCCGTGAGCAGTTCCGCAAGAGCCATCCCGAGTTCCTGCAGAAGATTGAGGCCCTGCGCGACCGTGTACGCGCCGACCATGAGCTGTCCGAGCGTATCACAAAGAAATACAGCATCAAGAACGTCACCGGTCTGAACATCCGTCCGCTGGTGGCTTACGATGACCCGTTCGACATCATCGCCCACTCCATCGTGGGCTCCGAGGGCACACTGGCGTTCCTCTCGGAGGTGACGATGCAGACGCTGAAGGACTACCCCTTCAAGGCCTCGGCGATGGTCTACTTCATGACGATGCGCGAGAGCTGCGAGGCCGTGGTGGCGATGAAGCAGCTGAAGGCTGGCGACGAGGACCTGGCGATGAGTGCCGAGCAGCTGATGGTGAAGTCGGCGGAGATGCTCGACTACAAGTCCCTGAGTGCCGTCGACGACCCCGTCTTCCTGCAATATAAGAAAGATGTAGACGCCGGAAAGATTGAGGGCGTGGCCCCTGGCGACTACCACAACCTGACGGCCATCCTCACCGAGACAAAGGGCATCACCCATGAACAGTTGCTCGACAAGATAGCGAAGATCAAGGCGTGCCTGGGGCAGTTCCGCCTGTATATCCCCGCTGAGTTCACGGAGGACCCCGCCGTCTATGGCAAGTACTGGGCCATCCGCAGCGGCATCTTCCCCAGCGTCGGTGGCACGCGTCCCGTGGGCACTAGCTGTCTCATCGAGGATGTCGCCTTCCCCATCGAGTCGCTCCCCGAGGCCACGGTGAAGCTGCAGAAGCTGATTGCCGACCACGGCTACGACGATGCCTGCATCTACGGTCACGCCTTCGAGGGCAACTACCACTTTATACTGAACCAGAGCTTTGCCGACGAGCACGAGGTGGCCCGCTATGCTGAGATGATGCGCGACGTGGCCAAGCTCGTCGTCGAGGAGTACGACGGCTCATTGAAGGCCGAGCACGGTACCGGCCGCAACATGGCGCCGTTCGTCCGCTACGAGTGGGGCGACAAGGCCTACGAGGTGATGCGCGAGCTGAAGGCCATCTTCGACCCCGAGGGTCTGCTGAACCAGGGGGTGATCTTCAACGACGACCCCGACTGCTTCATCAAGTGCCTCAAGCCCCTACCCGTCCTGGACTACGACTTCGGCGCTGTGCCTGACGGCGGCCACTACCTGATGGACCCGTCGCTGAGCACCGCCGAGGAGACCATCGAACAGGTGAAACGCGCCAACAAGTGCATCGAGTGCGGCTTCTGCGAGGTAAACTGTATGTCGTGCGGACTGACGCTGTCGTCACGAATGCGTATCGCTGTACAGCGCGAAATCCGCGCCCTGGAGGCCACCGTCCGTGCGTCCAGCGGTTCTGCCGCTGGAACCGCCGCCCAACGCCTCGCCACCCTCAAGAAGCAATACAAGTACTACGGCGACCAGACGTGCGCCACAGACGGCCTGTGCTCGACGTCGTGCCCGATGAAGATCAACACCGGCGAGCTGACACACCTCATCCGACAGATGGATATGAACGACAGCCCGATGGGCTACAAGGTGGGTGAGTTCGCTGCCAACCACATGGCGGGCATCAAGAGCGGCCTCCGCGTTGTCCTCGACGTGGCTCATGTGGCCCACGTCACCCTTGGCCCCACGCTGATGACTAGCGTCTGCCGCACGATGAACAAGATGGGGCTGCCCCTCTGGACGACAGCCATGCCGAAGAAGAAGCGCCAGCCGAAGCCATCGGACCTCACGCAGTTCATCATCGAGAAGAGTATTCCACATAAAGAGGAGGAACACTCGCCATTGAAGGTCGTCTACTTTCCCTCCTGTATCAACCAGACGATGGGACAGTCGAAGAGCGGCGGCAAGATTCACGACCTTGTCGACGAAGTCATCCAGCTGATGGCGAAGGCCGGCTACGAGGTCATCTTCCCCGAGGGTATGGAGCGGATGTGCTGCGGCCAGATTTGGGAATCGAAGGGTATGCTCGACATTGCCGACCGCAAGAGCGCCGAGCTCGAGGCTGCCCTGTGGAAAGCCTCCGAGGAGGGGCGCTACCCCGTCCTCTGCGCTCAGAGTCCCTGTCTGCATAGGATGAAAAGGGTCATGGGTAAGCTCGACCTCTACGAGCCCGCCGAGTTTATCATGAAGTACCTCGTGCCGCGCCTGGACTTCCACCCCATCGACCGTCCCATCGCTCTCCACCTGACGTGCTCCACACGCCAGATGGGTGTCGACAAGGACATGATTGCCCTGGCCAAGCTGTGCTCGACGAACGTCTTCCTGCCCGAGGGTGTCGGCTGCTGCGGCTTTGCCGGCGACCGCGGCTTCACGTTCCCCGAACTGAACAAGTATGGTCTCCGCAAGCTGCGTCCGCAGATAGAAGCCAACCACATCGAGGTGGGCTACTCGAACAGCCGTACCTGCGAGATTGGCCTCGAGACGAACGCCGGCATCCCCTACATGAGCATCGTCTACTTAGTCAACGAGGTCACGACGGCGAAGAAAAATTGAAGAATTGAAGAATTGAAAAATTGAAGATTTATCATTATAAAAATGTATTTTATGAAGAAAGTAATGACAGCGGCCCTTGTGGCCATCGCATTGACAGCCAATGCACAAGAGAAACCCAAGATGTGGTACGACAACATCAAGTTCAGCGGCTACGGTATGCTGCAGTACCAGGGACAGGACAAGGAGGATGCCGAGAGCAACACGTTCAACCTCCGTCTGGCACGTTTCATCCTCGACGGCAAGATTGGCGACGTCGACTGGCGCGCCCAGATCCAGGGCACGAACGTCAAAGGTCCCGGCGAGCCCACCGTCCAGCTGGTAGACCTCTATGCCGAGTGGCGTAAGTATCCGGAGTTCAAGGTTCGCGCCGGACAGTTCAAGCGCGCCTTCACCTACGAGAACCCCACGAACCCCATCACGCAGGGCTGGTACGCCTATGCCGACGTCATCAACAAGCTCTCGGGCTTCGGTGACCGTACGGGCGAGAAGTCCTCGGGTGGTCGCGACATCGGTATTCAGGTGCAGGGCGACCTCTTCCCCAACAGCAACGGCCGACGCCTGTTCCACTATCAGGTAGGTGTCTATAACGGTGAGGGTATCAACGCCAAGGATGCCGACAACCGTAAGGACATCATCGGCGGTATGTGGGTCATGCCTATTAAGGGCTTGCGCATCGGTGCCTTCGGATGGACGGGCAGCCGCGCCGCCATTGGCGAGAAGAACCGCTACGCCCTCTCTGCCGAGTACGACTTGAACGAGTACACCTTCCGTGCTGAGTATCTGCACAGCCAGGGCATGGGTTCCGTAGCAGCCCTTGGCGACAAGGCCGACGGTTGGTATGTCTTCGGTATCGTGCCTGTCATCAAGTCGAAGCTCCACGCCAAGGCCCGTTACCAGACTTACCGTCAGGACAAGAGCTGGAATGGCCACGTCACCGAGGAAGGCAACTATGTCGGCGGTTCGAAGACGATGTACGAGGTAGGTGCCAACTACTACTTCACGAAGAACCTGCAGCTGAACCTGGAGTATGCCCGTGTCAACGACCGCTCCATCGCCAACAGCGACAAGCACAACTACAACTTCGTCGACGTCGAGCTCGACTTCCGCTTCTAACTACACAAAAAAGTACACAAAAAGAACCGTCCCATTTGTGTAGTTATAAATAAAAATCTTCAAAAATCTAACACAAATAACATCCGGATTATTTTTGTCAGATTTTTGAAGATTTTTGTTTTTGCCTCTTCTTGTTCTTCGCGTTACTTCACGACCACCTTTTTACCGTTCTTGACATAGACGCCCTTCTTGGCCTTCACAGCCTGACGGCCGCCGAGGGTATAGACTGCCGATGAGGAGTCGTTGCCGGCAGCCACGGCACGGATGGCGGTGGCAGGAATGTCGATGGGCATGGTGATGCCGTCCCAGGAGTCGAGACGCGTGATGGCGTCGACGTTCGAGATGTAGGCGGTGTTGGCGGGTGTCACCTCGCTCTTCTCGAGCGGCTGCCAGCGACCTTCCTTCAAGACGTAGCTACCCTTGGTGGCACGGCGTGAGCCGAAGTGTCCGAAGAGGTAGTTGGTCTGGTCCGTAGACAGAGCCTCAGCAACGCGCTTGCCGTACTCCTCGAAGACGAGCTGTGCCTCGTCAGCAATATAGATGGCGGGCTGTCCGGCGGCCAGGGCGTCGACGGGCTGCAGACAGAGCTTGGTGTCATTGTCGGTGATGCCGGCGATGGCGTAGAAGCGAGCTCCGGCGGGCAGCAGCGTGGCATAGGGCAGACAGATGGTACTCCACTCGCCGGTGGCGACGGTGGCCTTCAGCAGCGGACGGTAGAGCAGGCGGAAGTCGGTGGCGCACCACCAGCCCTCGCGTTTGTCGCCGGTGTTGTTGACATCGCCGATCTTATGCCAGGCATTATCAATGGCCCCCTGCTTCGAGCTCTTGAAGCCAATGGTCACAGAGCCGTCGGCAGCGACATAGACGGGTGTCGTGGTGAGCGTCTCCCAGATGGTGCCGCTGACGGGCAGATCGAAGTAGTCGTATGTGAGTGCCGGCGTCACGCCGCTGTCGTCACCGCTCACGATGTAGCCGTGCTGGTCGCTCAGACAGTAGTGCTCGGTGGTAGCCTTGCACTCCAGGGCGTAGATTCCCTCCTCGAGTCCCGTGACGGTCTGCTTCACCTCCATGGTCTTTGCCTCGCCTTCGCTGGCGCTGACGTTACCCCACCAGGCATTCCAGCAGGTCTTGCCGCCAGCGCTGTTCGTGCGCTGGTCGCCTCCTGTAAAGGTGCCTGCCTTCGTCGTCCATCCGTTGGCGGTGGCAAACGACGGCGACTGCGGCTGCGTAGCGGCAGCGACGGTGGGCATGGCGGCCTCGACGGCAGCACGGAGGGCTGCCACGGCGGCGGTCATGGTCTCAACATTCTCGGCGTTCTGTGCAGCACTGATGAGCTGCGAGAGGTTGGCAGCGCTGGGCAGGCCCAGTGCGCCAATGGCGTCAGCGATGCGTACCAACGAGTCGCAGGTGTTCTGGAGGGCGGTCTTCTGCATATAGACGTCAATATCGGCTCTCCAGTTGTCGTAGACAGCCTGACAGGCGGCACCGTCGGCCTCGGCAGCCTCAGCGGTGGTGAACAGGGCGCGCAACTCGATGTTGTCAAACTGTGCCTGTGCTCCAAGCATACTGAACGAGAGGACGGCGAAGTGGTTGTCGGCACCGCTGTTGAACGTCACGAACTGCCGTTTCCACTCGGTGGTATTGGGAATCTTCGCGGCCAGCGTGCCGAGCGACTTATCGTCGGGACTGACGTTCACGGCGACATTGCTGCCACCATTGCGCGAGTCAATCTGGAAGTAGTACATGGTGTTAGGCTCGATGGCGACATACGTCTTCAGCGAGGCGGCATCGTCGGCTCCCTTGTGACCATAGGCCATGAGGTGGGCGCTACCGTCGATGCTGCCCGAGGGCACGGCCTGGAACCACGGCTGCCCGATGTTCTCGCCAGTGCCTGACATCCAGCCGTTAAGACCGAGGATGAAGTCGCCGTTCGTCAGGATGTTGCCACCGACGTAGTAAACGTCGCTGCCCACGGTCAGGGCGTCGCCAGTCTCAATGTTGGCAATCTGCGTGTAGGCCACGCTGCTATAGAGGTTGCCGCCGTTCAGGTTGACGATGTGTACACGGTAGCCCATGCCGTCGCGCACGTTGTCACCATCGCTATAGGTATAGCTGGCGGCGGTCTCCTTCTGTTCAACGGTGCCTACCGCCGTCCACGTCTTGCCGCCGTCGTCGGTACGCTCGACGGTCATCGACTGGTTGTACTCGCCGTTATGGTCGTACCACGTAATGATGGCCTTACGCTCCTTCTTGTCGTAGCTGACGCCGAACTTCGTGGGGGCCTGCTGCTTGGGGGGCTTGGGGACGTATGACGTCCCTGAGTATGCCAGTCCTGAGTTGATGGTGGCATAGTACTCGCCTGCGGGTGTCAGTTTGCCGTCCATGTAGATCTTCGAGCAGTTGACCTCACTGTTCCAGTAGTAGTAGCGCTCAATGTAGGAGGCTTTGTTCCAGTTCTCGCAGACACCCTGTATGACGGTCTTGTTCCTCTGCAAATCGGTGGCAGTGGGGTTGTCGCGGCTGCTGGCCTCCTTGAAGATGCCCTCGTTGCCCCATGACGAGCCCCAAACCCACTCCGATATCCATATCGGACGCTTGTAGGTGTTGTACCAGCCCTCGACGTTATGGTTCAGGTTCCACTCGTTCCAGTAGCAGTGCAGGTCGACGATGTCGCAGCGCCAGCCGCGTGCGTCGATGGAGTCCAGACACTCCCTGAGATGTCCCAGCGAGCCGTCGTGCGACGACGGCGAACAGAGGCGCATACCCGTCGCCATGAGGTTCTCCCAGTTGTCCAGTATCTGCCTGACGGTCTGCGGATTGGGGTCGGAGGAGTTTCCCGGCTCGTTGTTCGTCTTCAGGTGTGGCGAGTAGGTCACCCTGCCACACTCTGCCGACGACGGCCAGTCCTCGTAGATGTGATGCGGCACGCACTCGGCATCGGGCAGACGGCTCTCGCCCAGTCCGAAGGAGTAGCACGACGTGACGTTCAGCTTGCTGACGGGATCGGCCCTGGTGTCGTTGGCCAGTGCGGCCTTGCCCGTGTCGTACCACTTAAAAATGCGGTACGAGGAGATCTTCTGGTCGAGCACGGCGGGGAGCGTCTTCACCTCGAGATCGGCATTGGCGGCAATAAAGCAACGGCTGTAGCCACGGCCGCTGGGCAGCGTCGAGAACGTCACCATATAGCCGCGCTTCAGCTTGAACGACCGTATCTTGTTGTTCAGCTTTGCCGTGCTGAGGGTGTTCATGTAACCGCCGCTGTTCTCCAGTCCGAAGTCGCTGACGCCGTCGCCGCCGAAGTTCTGCTCCGGGTAGACGGTCAGCGGCTTGAAGCTGCTGCCGTAAGGCAGGATGATGGTGCCGCGGTCGTAGAGCTTCACCTGACAGTTCGTGCCGTCCTTGGCGGGCTCGCCGAGGATGGTCACCTTCGACAGGTACTTCGCTTTGACCACCGACGGTTTCTGTTTAGCGAAAATAAGCACGGTATAGTCGGTCTCGGCGAAGTTCACCGAGCCGCCCTCGACGATGGGCTCGTCCTGGTTGATTGTCCAGTCGTACTTACCGTTGATGTCCTTCGCGGTGTTCACCTGTAAAAGCGGTCTTGCGACATTCGCGGCAACAGCCTGCTGCAGGGTGACCGTCATCAGGACGGCCAGCAATGCCATAGTTAGTTTCTTCATAGGGTCAGTAGGTTGTTTTTCGAGGTTCTAACTCAACGCGTTGCTACACGCCACGGGCTACTCGCCCAGCTGCTGGGCGATGGCCTTCAGGCACTTCTCGCGACTGACGGGCTTCGACAGGAAGTCGTTGCAGCCAGCCTCCATGGCCAGCTGACGGTCGCTGTCGAATGCGTTCGCCGTAAGCGCCACGATGGGTATCTCGGCGTTCGTCTCGCGGATGGTCTTCGTGGCCTCCAGACCGTCCATGACGGGCATCTTGATGTCCATCAGCACCATGTCGACACCGCCTTTCGCCACGGCGTCGACAGCCTCCTGGCCATTCTTCGCACGTACATAGTTATATTTACCTTTCAGGATGTAGGTCATCAAGATGTAGTTGCTCTCGTTGTCCTCTGCTACTAAGATCGTTTTCATGTGCAAAATTCTTGTTAGGTTATTAATTTTTGCAAATATAGGTCTTTTTCTTGAAATTCCTTGCATTTCCTCGCAGTTTTTAACTAATTTTGCATCCTAAAGCATTACTAACTAATAAAACACTACACAAATGAGACTAAAAATGATGACTTGCGCGCTGGCTCTCGCAGCCTCGCTGACAGCCATGGCCGACGGCCACGTAATGGACGTGAAGACCGCAAAACCCGGCGCCGCCGTCCAGTCGACGATGTACGGCATCTTCTTCGAGGACATCAACTACGCTGCCGACGGCGGCCTCTACGCCGAGCTGGTGATGAACCGCTCGTTCGAGTTCCCCAACGCCTTCGCCGGCTGGGACATCTCCGGCCGTGTGACGCTCCGTAGCGACGGTCCCTTCGAGCGCAATCCCCACTACGTGCGGCTGGCTCCTGCCGGTCACGGCGACAAGCACACGATGATTGAGAACCACGGTTTCTTCGGCATCGGCGTCAAGGGCGGCGAGGAGTACCGCTTCTCCGTCTGGGCACGCGTCCCCGACGGCGGCACAGCCAAGCTGTGGATAGACATCGTCGACAACGCCACCATGAGCGACGACCAGAAGCTCGGCAACGGCAGCGTCGACGTCAGCGGCAAGGAGTGGAAGAAGTACACGACGATTATCAAGCCGAAAAGAACCTTCGACAAGGCACACCTCCGCGTGTGGGCCGACTCGAAGGCAGTGACCGATGTCGAGCACGTCTCGCTGTTCCCCGTGAAGACGTGGAAAGGCCGTGAGAACGGTATGCGCCAGGACCTGGCACAGGCCCTCTTCGATATGCATCCCGGCGTGTTCCGTTTCCCCGGCGGCTGCATCGTCGAGGGTACCGACCTCGAGACGCGCTACCAGTGGAAGAACAGCGTCGGCCCTGTTGAGAACCGCCCGCTGAACGAGAACCGCTGGCACTACACCTTCACCGGCCGCTACTTCCCCAACTACTACCAGTCCTACGGTCTCGGTTTCTTTGAGTTCTTCCAGCTCTGCGAGGACTTCGGCTGCGAGCCCCTGCCCGTCATCTCCTGCGGCCTCAGCTGCCAGTTCCAGAATCCCGACCCCACGAAGCCCGGCGTCCACGTGCCTCTTGACCAGCTCGACTCCTACATCCAGGATGCCCTCGACCTCGTCGAGTTTGCCAACGGCCCCGTCGACTCCAAGTGGGGTAAGGTGCGCGCTGACATGGGCCATCCCGAGCCCTTCAACCTCAAGTTCCTCGGTGTCGGCAACGAGCAGTGGGACTACGACGAGAAGCACGGCAACTTCGGTCCCGTCTTCACCGAGCGCCTGAAGAAGTTCAACGCTGCCCTCCGCGCCAAGTACCCCACCCTAAAGCTCATCGGCACCACCGGTCCCAACAGCGAGGGCTGGGACTTCGACCTCCTGCAGCCCCGCATGAAGGAACTGAAGGTCGACCTCTACGACGAGCACTACTACCGCAACGAGGAGTGGTTCCTCACCCACGGCCTGCGCTACGACAGCTACGACCGCAAGGGCCCGAAAGTCTTCGCCGGCGAGTATGCCTGCCACGGCCGCGGCAAGAAGTGGAACCACTATGAGACGTCGCTCTACGAGGCTGCCCACATGACCGGCATCGAGCGTAACGCCGACATCGTCCACATGGCCACCTACGCACCCCTCTTCGCCCACGTCGAGGGCTGGCAGTGGCGTCCCGACGCCATCTGGTACGACAACCTCCGAAGCTTCAAGTCCGTCAGCTACTACGTTCAGCAGCTCTTCGCCATGAACAAGGGCACCAACGTCCTCGCACTCACCATGGACGGCCGTCCCGTCGCCGGACAGGAGGGCCAGGACGGACTCTTCGCTTCCAGCGTCTACGACAAGACCACCGGCGAGGTCATCGTCAAGGTCGTCAACACCTCGAAGCAGCAGCAGCCCATCACCCTGAACCTCCAGGGCATCAAGGGCGAGCGCACCGCCGACGTCATCACCCTCAGCCACAACGGCTCCATGGACGACGAGAACACCCTGGACCAGCCCGAGAAGATTGTCCCGAAGACCTCCACCGCCCAGGTCGTCGCCGGCAAGAAGTGCGCCCAGCTCGTCGACAACCTCCCCGCCATGTCCTTCCGTATCTATAAGGTGAAGCGGTAAGCGTACACCTTATTGTTATATATCAGATGTCAGAATTGCCGCAACCCCAGTGTTTTATGGGGTTGCGGCACAATAAAGATTACGATTATGGGATTTTCAAGAAAATTTTTAGCTACTTCGAGAACTTGACGGTGGAGATGAAGGAAATGGAGTGGTAAGAGATTACCGAGTGAACTGCTTATTTTGGCCATATTATCGGCCATTTTTAAAAAATGGCTCAAAATGTTGCATTTTCATAAAAATAATTCTTATATTTGTGCCGTCGTTGGAAACTGACGACAACATTGAGGAGAGCGATTAACTTTTGACAGTAGGCTCACACTCTTTGTACTAAGTGAAATGCCAATAACTAAAGACTATGAAGAGAACAAACTCGTTCGTGTTGTTCGGACGTGCTTTCAAGAATGCGAAGAACGACTTCTGGGTATCTATCCAGGTATTGTTGGTTGCCACATTTGTCTTGGCTTTGCTTTTCTATTTTGTAGAGCATACGGCACAGCCAGAGGAATACAAGAATCCGTGGGACGCCTTTGTATGGGCCATTACTCGCTATATCGGTGATCCCGGTAAGTTTGCAGGCAAAGGTCCCGTTACATTGGTTGGTCGCTATATTGATACATTCATCGGTATTCTGAAGATTCTCATCTTTGCCGTCCCTGCCGGACTTGTGGCCAATGGTTTCAGACAGGCGATGGCAGACGAAAAGCGTAAGCGCCAGTTGACTACATATAGCGAACGATTGAAAAAGGCTTTTCGTCGTAAGCAGTGTCGTTACACACGATATAAGGTGGTGCCCCGTTTTGTTTCCATTGTTGACATTGAAGCCACCCAGCGTATGTCGACAAAAGATATTCTCGATACCATTGACTTCTGCAATAACTTCCGCCTTCGTAATCTGGCAACGACCCAGAATGTAAGCGAGCATCCGCAGGATCGTCTTGTGGTGGAGCATTATTCTTTGGAAGGACAAACGTCATACGGCTGCAAGATAGATCGTGGTTCGGATATAACCATTGTATCCACTTCAAGCGTTTCTGAGGCGGGCATTGGGATTTTTGCATATTACATAGCCCTGTATGGTGGCTTTAATTATATCAGTAAGGAGTTTGATCAGAATCCCGATGAGCCGCAAAGCTACTATCTGGTAGGTGACGAACATGCAGAGCCTCAGTTGGAGGACTTCTTAAAAGATTTGAGAGAATTGACCCGTGGCGAAAACAAATGGGCAATAATGATGCTTTCTGCCAGTGGTGCAGACGAGCCACAGCATCCCACCCAATTCCATTTTGTGCATCAGGTACAGAAGAAACTTGAGGTACAGCCTACTACGACTATTCAAGAAGACAGGTTCAACCAAATGTATCAGGCTCTTTGTCAGATGCTCGATGAGGAATTCCAGTTGAAGTCTGATCTTGATGAGTTGTATCTGCCTGTTGGCAAGAAGAATATTGCTATGCAAATTGGTGGTGGAAAGGATTGCAACGCCTTCACCCTGCGTACTGCCTTCAGTGTCACCGAATGGGATGACCGCTATATCGCCATTGTCCGCAAGATGGCTGAAGTTATCAATCTTCAGATTGGCACAGGCAAGGCCATAGAGGAAGATAAAGCATGGAAAGAAAATGCGATGGGATTTTAGAAAACAATAATAACTAAAACTATAAATTATGAAAACAATCAAATTCTTTGGTGCAGCATTTTTGGCAATCTCATTAGCCAGCTGCGGAGGTAACAAACAAGGTAACGGACTGACAGAAGCCGCCACGGGCGACATGGAAGCCTACGAGCAGAGCGACGTGAATGGTGTGGAACAGGCTCGTCCCACCATTATGGTCATTCCTGGCGACCAGACGTTGCAGAACTTCAAGTGTCTGACGACACAAAAGGCCAACGGTCGTGACTACATCCTGCGCGACTACAAGAACTATTTGTTAAAGGACGATCGTGCCAAGCGCATCATCTCGACTATTCAGAATGAGTTCAATGCACAGAACTATCCGCTCAGCGACTTCGAGCAGACGCTAAAACAACTCGATACGCAGGAGGCTCTTGATATGGCCGACGGCTTTGAGAAGGATGCCAAGACCCAACTTCTCACTGTGGCACAGCCTGACATTATTCTGGAACTAACCTACGATACCAGTCGCGACAAGATGTCGATGACCAGTCACAACTACAGTCATAAGGGTGACAAGAATATCAGTTTTACCTTGAACGCACTTGATGCCTATACCAATAAGGTAGTGGCAACGATGACTGCCAGTAATATAAAAGGCGAGTCAACGACAGAGGCTATTCAGGCCAGCATCAAAGAAGGAATGCCGAAGTTCCAAGAGGACATCACCAAGTACTTCAGTGACATTCTGACTCGTGGTCGCGATATTACTGTCCGCGTTGCTGTAGAGAAGGGTTGTAACGTGAACCTCTCTGACGAGAGTATAGAGGGTGATACCTATGCAGACTGGATTATGGACTACATCAAAACCCACACCGTGAAGGGGGCCTATAAGATGCAGCGCAATACTGATAAGGAACTCTACTTCGTTAATTGCCGCATCAAACTTCTCAACGAGGATGGCACGCAATACGGTGTCTACGACTGGACACGCGACTTGCAGAAGAATCTGCGCAAGAACCTCGGTCTGAAGTGCACCAACAAGGCTCAAGGCTTAGGCGAAGTACTCATCAGTGTTCAGGGAATCCAATAACCATACTTAAACTTTTCAATTTTTTAATTTTTCAATTTTCTTATGAAGCGTATATATAATATAATAGGTGTAGCACTGATGGCAGTTGCCATCATGTCGTGTGGTGGACAGCAGAAAAGTGAAGGAAAGAAGTTTGCTCCCAAAGAGCGTGAGTCAGCGCTGACAGACTCTGAGCGTAAGGCAGCCATTGCTCAAAAGAAGGCAGAGCTGTTGGGCGGTCTGAATCTCGACACGTTACTTTATAGTCACGGCGTGAAGTTCAGCATCGTTCAGCCAAAGGTGCAGGGTGAGGACATCACACAGGATATTGCTGACCGTATTTCCATGAAACTCTTGCAGATGGCTTGTCAGAATGGCATTAGCGGATTAGGTGAAAATCCGAAGTTTGTCTTCGGTACTGAGATTGCCCAGACGGGGCGTGCTGCAACAGGTACCGCTCCGCAGAAGATGACGGTTCAGTACCAGTTGACATACAAAGTGATGAATGCTGTCACAGGCGATGTCTATGCTACGGCCACCCAAGATGTAATGGGTGTAGGTAGCAGTTTTGTGGAGGCCAATCAGAACTTCGTGAAGGAAATCAAGAATACGCCAGAGATCCAAAAGATGCTCCAGACGGCCAGTGAGCGCATCATCGACTGGTACAACAAGAATGTGCAGACGGTGAAAAACGAGATTGAGACTGCTGCCGGCAAGGGTGATTACGACTTGGCATTGGCACTTGCCTCCAGCGTACCCCAGCAGGCAACGGCTGCCTACCAATATGCTTCAAGTAAGATGGGTGAGTTGACCAAGGGCCTGATGCACAAGAAGGCTGCTGACATGTTGGGTGAAATGACTGCAGCTGTAGCTTCTGCAGGTGATGACTTCGACCCGTCTATCGGAGCTTACTTCAAACTGATTCCTACCGATGCTCCTGAGCATGCTAAGGCACAGGAACTATACAACAAGTACGCCCAGCAGTGCAAGGAGCGTCGTGCTGCATTGGAGGCTAAGGCTGAGAAAGATGAGGCAGCTGCTCGTGAGTTTGAGAAGTTCAAGATGATGCAAGACCACGAGACAGAGTTGGCAGAGATTGAGGCAGACAAGATTAAGTCGAAGTACGCCTCTCTGGCTTCCGCCAAAGCCGCTGAGGCTAAAGCCAAGGCCAGCCAAAAGCGCGGCGGTCTCTTTGGTTCTATCGGCGATGCCATCTCTGGCACCTTCGACCGTGTATTCAAGGTCGCCGATGTTGCAGGAGCTTTGGCTACTGACAAGCTTGGCTTGCAGGAATATGTGGAAAAAGTTGAGTTTGGTGATATGTAAAACAACAATCAATGGCACAGATCCTGTGCCATTGATAACAATAATAGCTAATAAAGACTATGAAACGAATTAAGTTTTTGAGTTTTTGCTGTGTAGCAGTTTTTTTGCTGACAGCATGTGGTAGTTCTTCATCAAAGAACGAAGAAGAAAAGATATCGGTGACTGGTGCCGATGGTAAGGAATATACAAGTTATCAGGAGGCTTGCAGGGCTGGAGATTTTGAGGCTGCCCATAAGTTCCTTGATGTCTTACACGACAAATATATTGAGGGCTATGGGGAAGCTCATGCGTATGACTCTTATCAAGTTCGCGATGTAAGAGAGAAATATCATGCTGCCTTAAATGCAATTTTTAAGCAGGAAATGATGTTTTTGGCAAGTGATGGTAGCGAGCAGGCTGCAGATAAAGTTGTCTATCTGCTCACTGAAATTCCAGAAGAAGGTTCTGCACATCCTGATGGAAGATATAGTTGGGTAAAAATCAGAGAAGATTGTGATGAAGCGAAGGAGCATGTGACATATTGCAAATGGGTAACCAACTACAACTCTTTATGTACCCAGATTTTAGATTTGGCCATATCACAAGAGAATCAATATCTTGCAAAGAAAGTCATAAAGATGTACAAGCAGAATGTGATTAACGAAGAAGATGCATACAGAAATGAAAATAGTGATGATTATAGGGTAAAGCGCACTTGGGCAGACAAAGAGGCGGCTACTGCCAAATGCAAAGAGGCAGGAATAAATCTGGAATAATATAATGAAACTATAAAACTGGAGCTATTTGTTAATCTTGAGTTTACAAGAGAATGCCGAAACGCCTGAAAGGGAGTAGGAATTTTAGAAATAACAATCTTTATGGGACATTACGAAGACATTAAAATTGACAGAAGCGAAGGCTGGAAATACCAGAGCACGCATGGAACAAATGGTGATGACTATCATGCCAAAGTATATGTAGATGATGATGGGAATATTTCCCAAGAAAGTTATAGTCGCCAATACATTCGAGAGAAGAACAAAGAGGAACTGGGAAAGAATAGTGACAAAGAGGGGAAAGGCAAAAAGGGCAACGGTAAGAGCGGTAAAAGCGGAGAAAAGAAAGAAGGTTGTTTAGCTAAGATTATCAAAGCTCCATTCCGTTTCCTTTGGTGGTTGATTAAGTTCATCCTGAAAAATGCTCTCGTCATCCTAACCTTCGGTATAGCTAATGGCTGGTTCGATAAAAAGGATGATTAATATGTATAAGCCAGATGCAATCTCTGTCAAGAAAGATCTGGGAAATAAAAGATTTGAAAACAGAGTACAATTTACTGATGACACAAAAAACAAAGTCATCAAGATATTGCAGGAGAAATTAAATCTGGAGCATTAAAGTAGACAAAAGAAATTTTAAATATTGAACATTATGAAAAAATACTTGTTTGCATTTTCAGCAGCATTTATAGCGATATTGGCGTTTGTAAGCTGTGCTCACGATTTGGACTATAGAAAGGCCTGTGAAGAGGGAGATTGGGATAGAGCCTACAAAATAGTTGAGGAGCTTAAAGAAGAAGCTCAAGACTGGAATGCCAAAAAGTCCGAAGTGGGATGGGGTAAGTATGAAGAAAAAATCAATGCAGCCAATGAAAACTATAATACAGCATTAAAATATGTTGTTCTGCAGGAATCCCTATTTGTTTTAGAGGAAAAGGGAACTGATGGATTAGCAAGGATCATTGGTATTGCAAAAGAACATAATGCTGACAGCTGGCTTTATGATGAACTGTTAGATGTGGCAAAAAAGATGGGAGATGAGGAATTGAGCAATAAGCTAATGAACATGAAAGACTCTGAATAAAAGTTTGTATTCTACGTATGACGCGCAAACAGATTTATGAAATCATAGAAAAGGATGATGGTAGCAACGTGTGGAGCCATCTGTATGATGTGTTCATGTTTGCTACTATCATCCTAAGTGTAGTGCCGCTGATGTTCTGGGACTATAGACCAATATTTACCTATATTGAGATATTTACCACAACCATCTTTATTATTGACTATATCCTACGATGGGTGACGGCAGATTTCAAATTGGGTAAGGGACAACACTCATTTGTGAGCTATCCCTATAGCTCCTGGGCTATCATTGACTTGCTGACGATACTTCCCAGCTTCCAGCTGTTAGGATCGAACTTCAAGATTCTGCGTACGCTGCGCTTATTAAAGATTCTGCGTTTGCTGAAGGCTTTGCGCTATTCTGACCAGATATTCCTCTTCGTAAAGGTATTGAAGAAAGAACAGAAAGTGTTGACAGCTGTGTTGCTTTTCGCTGCAGCCTACATCTTTGTGACGGCTTTGGTGATGTTCAACTTCGAACCGCGCATCAACCCTAATACAGGTCAGGAAACATTTAGTACCTTCTTCGATGCAGTCTATTGGTCAACGGTGACACTGACTACCGTGGGATATGGTGATCTCTGTCCTGCCACCGACTTAGGCCGTCTCATCAGTATGTTCTCGTCGCTCTTCGGCGTAGCAGTTATTGCTCTGCCTTCTGGCATCATCACCGCCAGCTATTTGGATGAACTGCGCAGTTTGAAAGAAGGGAAGAAGTCGGAGGAAAAGGAAAACAAAGAACTATAATAAATGCAACTGCTGCGACAACTCTACGCCATCCACAGTCCTACGGGCTACGAGTGGCCAATGATACAGTTTGTCAAGGAATATGTCAGTAAACATATTCCTGAAGCAGAAGTCCGTTTTGACAAGTTTGGGAATCTGTATATCACCAAAGGTGAGGCGGGTGTGGGTTATCCCACGCTCGCCTGCCATCTGGATCAGGTTCAGAAGTTGCATAGTGAAGATTTCGAAGTAAAAGAGGAAGACGGGATGCTCTACGGCTGGAGCGAGCAGAACCAGCGACGTGAAGGGTTAGGGGCTGATGATAAGAATGGTATTGGGGTTTGTCTACGCTGCTTAGAGGAATGTCCTCGACTGAAGGTGTTTATGGCTGTTGGTGAAGAGAAAGGATGTATTGGTAGTCATCATGCCGACATGAGTTTCTTTACGGACAGCCTTTATGTATTGGAACCGGATTGTAAAGGTGGAGAAGAGGTGCATACCACCTTAAAGGAAATACCTTGCGCCAGTGAGGAGTTCATAGAAGCATTAGACTTGGAGGCTAATGGCTATACACTAACTGACGGTAAAGGCAGCGATATCTTTGCACTAACACTCAACGGCATCGGTGTGAGTTGTGCCAACATCCCTGCAGGCTATCACAATCCTCATAAGGACGACGAATATACTGTCATCGCCGAGCTGGAGCATACGCTCAGTTACATCAAAACTGTGATAATGGAGATTTCTCAAAGATACCCCCATTCTTATAAGTCGGAAACTCAGAGGATGATAGAATCATTGGTGATTTAAAATCAAGTAATTATGGAACAGACATTTGAAATTGACGGTAGCACTTACACAGAGGAAGAACTTGTCGACATCCTGCGTGAACAGCTTCCTGGCCTTAAGAAGTATTCGCAGTATGAAAATGGAACCATTGAATTTTGCAGACAGAACAAGGATGGTAGCATCTTCTTTTCTGTAACACCTGATGATATAAACGAAGAAGAGATGTTTATAAAAATCGGACAGGACGGGAATATCTATTGGGACTGGACAGGCCAGATCATGGATGACTGAAACAAGTGACGTTGTACTAAAAAAGCCTCCCCAAAAGGAGGCTCTTTAGTTACTGGGGCTTCTGCCAGAGGTTGGCACCGGTCTTCTCGATGAGGCCTTCTTTCACCCAGCGGTAGATGATGGTTTTTACTACTGGCGACTCATTGTTGGCTAGGCGGAGGTTCACCAAGTCCTCCTTCGTGAACTCCTTGGGGAGCACATCCAGATAGCGGATGTTGCCCTTCGAGGCCTGAGGGCTGACGGCATTGTTGTGAAGGGCGTCAATCTTGTCACCGTAGAGCTGCAACTGGTAGTGCAGACAGCGCTCGGCATACCAGAGGGCGAAACGGATGGCACGCTCCGTCTCCTGACGGCCTTCCAACAGATAGGCAATGATGCCGGCTCGGAAACCGTTGAGGGCAGCACGACGACGCAGTACATCGAGCGAGTAGCGCAACGTCTGCAGATACTCCTGACGCTTTCCTTCGTCCCACTCCTCGATGGCCTTGTTGATGAGGGGCAACTCCACCTCGCCCTCCTCGTCCATCAAGCAGAGGCACTGGCGCTTCACCTTCTCCTCATCCTCCTGACTCCACGCCTTGAACTCCGGCATTCGCGCACCCACCATATCGGGCAGCACCACAGGCGTCACGCGGCTCACCAATCCACTCTCGGCATCAGCGAAGAAGGCCCGGCACTTGTTGGGCGTTCCACACATCACCATATTATAATAGAGGGTGACCTTGCCAGAGAACGAGTCCTTCGAGATGCGATGCTGCCCCCAGGGCTTGTTGTCGTAAGCCAGACGGAACAGGTCGTTCTTCTCCGTCCATGCCCCACCCTTGTTGTTCTTCAGAACGGTCTCAATCTCAGGGGCGTAGGTGAACAGGTGCTTGCCTTTGGCATAGAGGGCACGCTCCAGAAAGGCCGACACACCGATGTTGGGTTCGATGATGCGAATCTGCGAGCAGGGATTCTCCACCTCCTGACCGTCTTTCTTCGCCAGCGAGTACTGAATCTCCTTCTGCCATTCCACCTCGTCCTGCTTGATGATGGGATCCATCAGCAACTCGAACTCAGCGTCGACGAACGACTTACCAGTGGCCTGAGGAGCCTCGATGTCGACGATGAAACTGGGTGAGTTCAGCTTACCATCACGATACTTGGCTCGGATGCCTGTGGCCAGCGTTCCCAGCATGGGCATGGCCGCCATCAGCGTGGCCTCACGGAACTCCTCAGGAGCGTGGTCGCTGAGGTCCTGAAGGATGCCCGGCAACTCTGCCTCGACGGGTGTGACGAGCGATTCGTCGACAGTCTCAGTACCTGTCTCGATGGCTGCCCCCAACGACGACAGCACCTCATTCATCTGCGAGGGGATGCCTGCAGGCCGGACGCTGTTGACGGCACTCTTGATGGTTGACTGTACCTCGTGGTCCGACAGTCCCCAGTGGGGCAGAATCGTAAAGAGCTTCTGCTCATCGAAGTCACAGATGAAGCGCAGGTAGCGGCTCATGGTGTAGAGCGCCATATTGCGTTCACCCTCAGCAGGCGCATCGCCATAACCCAGTTTCCAGAGCAGGGCCTGCACGATGTTCTCGTAAGGAATGCCCTTGTAGGAAAGAGGAGAGTGGAGAGAGGAGAGAGGAGAGAGGTCAGACTGGCTATCAGCAAGTGGCGCTGGAGAAGCTGAACTATTCTCTCTCCTCTCTATTTCTTCAAACACCACAGGGTCGAGCAACTTCACATACTGCTCGCTGACCATGAAACAGCAACGGGCGAGATCGGTGACATGAGAGTCGTAACTGACACCCAGGCGAGTGGCCAGCCTCTGGATGTCCTCCTCGATAGTAGAGCCCGGTGTGCGCCAAGCCCAGATGTGGGTACCACCTCCGGCGCTCTCGGCGAAGTACACGATACGGAACTCCTCAATGAGGTTCTCGTCCTGCACCTTCTGCCAGAGCTGTTCCGTCAGACCCTTCTCGTCGATGTCGAGGAAGAAGAAGCCTGAGGGCACCGCATTTTCGGCCTTGCGCGTACCTTTGTTAAAACTTGCCGCAAGAGGCAGCCACACGGGCAGCTCCTTCTTGCGATCCAAATTACCATTCTGCTTCACGTCCTGGAGGATTTCCTCCACGTGATTCTTCGCCAGCAGTTGACGATAAGCAGCCATGCTCGCCTGGCGAGGCTTGCCGCTAAAGCTTTTTGCAACACAGATCATACAGTTTCTGTATTTAGTGTTGCAAAGGTCACAAGGGAGGTTGCACCTTCAAAGTGGGATATGAAAAAAGAAAGTGCAACTTTATCCCGTTATCTCTTAGGGAAAGCTAACTGTTTGTATTTCTGAAAGATAGTCTTGAACTCGTTTTGTACGTCCTCCATATCTTTGCCCATTCCTTCCTGAATATTCTTTCGAAACGTGCCCTCAGACTTCTTCCCTGTCAGCTTTTCTGCCAAATCATTGTCGGAATGGTTTCCGAAGACTCTACTTTTTTTCATTTCTCCCACCAAATGGCAGAAAAAGCGTGCAGTAAACAGGTTATTGTGCGGACTCTTGCGCGTCACCTTCAGATTAGCGAAGATCGTTTCGTTCTGAATCAGGTCCAGCCACATCGCTTCATAGTGAGGGAACCACGGCTTGTCCACCAAGTCGCTGAGCTTTTGGGCGGCCTTCAGTACGGCTTCGCCCACACGCTGCAGGTCATCATGCACCAGTTGTTCGCTGCCAAACTTGGTTGTGGGGTTGATTTCCCTGGCAATTTCCGCAAGAGTGGCCAGATGGAAGATGAAATGGCGCAGAGTATCGTCGTCGAGTTGGGCCTCGAGGAAACCGGCCTCGAAGGCTTCTGGGGAAGTCGTCCACTTCGCAAACAGTCCTCCTGGCACTCGTCCCAGCTCTTCACGTTCCTTGGAAGACTCATTCGTCATGATGTCCTGCCACGAAATGCTATCGCTGACCGCGCGGAGTGTCTCGCGTTGTACCTTCCAATAGTTCCACCACTTGACGCTCTCGCGCACCTCCATGAGTACCTTATTAAATAGCTGGGCCATCGCCTTGCTGTCGCTTCGGCTCTGCTGCATGAGGCTCACCAACAGACTTGGCAGCAACATCAGCAGCATCAGCCATATCAGCATCATTTGCAGACTCTCGTCCATCTTGCTGCTCAGTTCGTCCATCGCCTGACGCATCTCCTTCAGCTGGTAGGTGGTCTCTTCCTGGCTCTCAGCGTCGTCTTCGGTGTTCAGGTCCTGAATGATCGAGGCCACCATCATTAGGTCTTTTGGATCAAGATGTTGGGCGCAGACGGCGATGATGTGCTCTGTGGGCGGTGCCTGCTCCTGGATGGCGGCCTGTTGTTCGGGTGACATCGCGATATGCTGTGCCAGCGATTCGAGAATCAGGTCGAAGAAGGAAGCCCCCTCCACCCTACCCTCACTGGGTGAGGCCGACTGTTCGCCCAGTAGGCTTTTTAGCAATGTCATCACCGACCGGCGGATGCTGGTGTCCTTCACGGTATTGGTGATGCGTTCAAAATACTCTGAGAAGAGGAAGGTTGTTGGTATCTTGTTCAGTTCCATCAAGGCCATCACCGTCTTCTGCATCCGCATCAGGGCAGCATAGATCTCGGCCTCGATACAGGTGTCCATGCCCTTCTCAACTTCCTGTGCCAATACTTCCAATCGCCGTGTAGCCACTTCCCAATGCCGGCAAAGCTGGGCAGTCAGCTGCTCAGCGCGCTCGTCGTCAACGATTTTCTTGATTTCTTCTCTCGTCATATCTCTTGTTTTCGTTCTTTCGGTCACATGGTCACAACTGTGACCATGTGACCATTATACCTTTCCAATGATTTTCATTAAGCCATATGTACCTGTTTATCAATGTATTATCATATAATTACATTATCATTCCTTCCTCTGCGGTCACATGGTCACAGCTGTGACCGTGACCGTTTCCTGCCGGAAGATATGCTTTACAAGTGAAAGCATGAAGGTTCGTAGGGTAAACTAAGGGTATCAGGGAGAAAGGTGGCACTTTTTCGTCGTATGCCTATACCCAAAGGGCTATTCGCCTATACCCAAACAGCTGTCCGGCTGTACCCGATTTCAAACGCTATATTTCCGTATAGATATGCTCCTTGCCACGGGGCGTCATCTGCAGTTTGGGGTTGTTGCCCTTGGTCCACTCGTTCAGTTGCTTGCGAGCAGAATAGAGCGTCAGCCCAGAGGCCCGCGAGAACATACCGGCAGTAATGTAACCGTGATATTTCTGCATACAGTCCCTCATGACCTGCCCCAACCTCTCTTTGTCGGCCATAATAGCCTGTGTGTCAGGATTATCGTAGCGTCGGAATCCGTCGAGCCACTTCTCGATAGAATTGTACCAGAGCTTCCCGGGGTTATACTCCACGCCTTCCAGCCTCACGTCGCAGTCTTTCACCTGCTCGGGGTCGGTCACCTGCTTGGCCAGCGACAACTTGGGCGCAAACGAGCCGATGGGCGTATCTATGCGATAGCCTTTGGCCAGGAACTCCCCCGCCGCCCGCATAAACACATCGAAGGCACGGCTCAGCTCACCATAGCGCAGGGCGTAGTTGCGTTCGCAGTAGCCCTCAAACTCCTTCATCGTCATTTTCTGCCCGCTCTTCGGACGGACATACACCAGGTTCTTCCCGTCCTCGCCCTTCACTGGCGTCGGGTGAACCTCGTACCACATTCCACTATTCTTTCTCGGCATAACTTTTCTTCTGTTTCTTGACTACAAAGATACACATTTTTAGGCAAAAAACAAAATAAAGTTCCTTTGATTTTTGAATTTTTTCGCGAAAGTGTCTATATTATGCACATCAAACAAAAATTCAAAAGATATGACAACAACAATTCGCACCAGTTCCAAGAACTACTTCAACAAAATCCAGAAGTATCTCCGCTCGACCTGTGGTCGCTTGCAGGGCAAGAACAACAAAAGAGTCTTCTTTACCCCATCACTCAACCTTGGGGTCTATGCCCTCACCATTTTTGACCTCTCAGAAGTCGAAACCACCTCTCTCCTTAACAAAATGACCAAGCACTTCCACCTTAATCCCATGCAGCAGGAGCCTCTGGCTCTTGCTGCCTGAAACAATAATTTTTACGAAATTGTTTTGTGGATTTTCCTTTTTTGTTGTCTTTGCCATCAAGATGGCTTACTTTTTCGCTTTGCTCAAGGAAACTCCTCCGTCTCGGCATAAAAAAGATTAAAATCTTTTGTTCTGCTCTCGACTTTTCGTAACTTTGCACTCAATCTAAAACTTGAAATTACTAAAGACACTCATGACAAAAAGGCTGTTTACAATTCTATGGTTGCTGATGGCAATAGCTACACGGGGACTTTGCCAGCAGATATCGTATATCGAAGAGACGAAGAACTGGTACTATGTCTATGATGAGCAGGGCAAGCGGATTGGCGGCCTCTCGCGCAGCAGCGTGGGAGAGTTGAAAGGGTGGGGCAGTGACTTCTTCGTGTCGAAGCGTCATTCGTTCTATTACATCTGCAATGCCAAGGGAAAGACGCTGAAGACAATGAGCGTTTCGAACGTTGGCGAGATCGTTGGCGTCTCCAACAGCAACATCACCAGCCGCAAAGGCAGTTGGATATTCACATGGAACAAGGAGGGAAAGAAAATCAGTACAAGAAGTGCCCATTGACAATAAACATAAAAAAGACCTCGCGATGTATAGGGAATCGTAGAACAACATATGAATGAATTAACTGTAAATGGATTAATAGAATCTTTTTTCGATTATTACAAGAAACGTACCGATTCTTATAAGTTTCTGATGGGTTTCAATTTTAATGTGCTTGCTGAACAATGTGGGAACATTGTAGAGAATTCACATACAAATATGTTGATGCGTTTGTTGGAATACAGAAATAAATACGGCTATGTATTTCTTGAAGACTTTATCTCAATGGCAGGATTCGATATTAAAATAGAAAAAGGAGATGTTTATTTCAAGAGAGAGTCTCCTACTGAGAGTGAGTCAGGAAAGAATAATGGGCGGATTGATGGGCTCATTTACCAAAAGAATAATTTCGCTATTATTATAGAAAACAAGATAAACCATGCTGGGAATCAGGAGAAACAGATAGGAAGGTATATAGACCATATTTTAGAAGCACATATTGTTCCAGATAATCGTATCTATGTCGTATTTCTTACAAGGGATGGAGTGGAGAATCCTGACAAAGATAGCATAAAAAGAATGAAGGATATGGGTATCTGTGATGAGGGTGATGATGGACAGATTGCCGGTCCTCGTTTTTTCCCATGCTCATATAGCCAGCATATCTTAAATTGGCTGAAGGACAACATACATCCTATGGTCCCTCAGAAGGATATAGTGCTTAATGCAGGAATTATTCAATATATTGATTATCTCGAAAGCCTATTAGGATGTAGCCCCAATTTACTGAAGTTTAATAATGAATTTAAGAAGTGGTTCGAGGAAAATGTCCCGTTGTCAGGTGACACTATGGCGAAGAATGTTTCTTTATATAAGTTGTATAACTCTTTGTCTGTAATGGACAATAATGATACGTTAAAATCAGAAGCAATCAATGTTTTGAAGAATCTCATCGAAGCGAAGAACGATGAGTTGATGGATACTTTCTTGACTGTGACAAAAGATTTCTTTACGAGTGGATTGATGCCTCTGATGGAAGAGTATCATATAAATCATCATTTCACCTATTATTATATTACTATTAGGGACAAAAAATGGCCAAGAGGTATTGACTTTGGATGGTATCCTTTGGGATTGAAAAAGCTTAGCAATAGTAATGAGCTTACTTTCAGCTTCAAGGCCTATGGCAAAAGAGTTCCTGATGGCATTGAGCAGGAATTGAGTAAAATAGGGCTTGTATATTGTGATAAGTCAAAGTCATATAGAAAAACTATCGTCGTTCAAAAAGGAGAAGATATTGGTGATGGAACTTTCCTTGGCATGTCTGTAAAGTTGCAGAAAAAGTTTTTAGAAGACGTCTATCAAAAGTATGCAGAACCAATCATTAAGGTGATCATCCCAAAGATTTAGTGAAAAAAGCAGCTCCTGTTTTTTTGAATTTTACTCGGAAAGTTACTAAATTATTATTGCAAACCAAATAAGACGAAGATAGTAGTGTTCTTATGATTCTTTAACGTGTTATTATTGAATTTTTCCTTGATAATAACTATATTTGTAGCGACAAAAAGATCAAGATATATTTGATATAGGAATTATGAAAACTTTACAGAAGAATTATTGGATTTATGAATGGAAGTTTTTTTGATAAGATTGGGGTTGCAGACATGGAGAAAGTCCATGCTGCTGTAATTGGTTGGATATTTTCAGATGATTGCTATGCATTAACCAAACAACAAAAGTCAGAATTATTATGTTCTTTGTTTAATGTGAGGCGAGTCCAAACATATAATTCATTTGAAGTTAAGGTGGAACATCACGACATTGATATTCTCATGACATTTGAGAATGAACAACCTATAAATAATGTCTGGGTGAAAACTACATACAAAGATTTCTCAAAAGCCCTAAAAGATGCACTTTTTAATGCTAATAGAAATGATGATTATATTATTCTAAAGGAATACTTGTGCTATATTTCTAATCTTGCGAGTTGGCAAGAAGTGCCTATTGAAAAATAGCTGCTGTGTTTTTTGAATTTTTCTCCCAATGCTACTATATTATCATCGTAACCAATAAAAACGTTAAAGATGAAGAGAGTATTTATTGACATGGACAATGTACTGGTGAACTTCCAATCGGGACTCGACCAGGTGAGTGAGGAGGTAAAGAAAGAGTATGCAGGCCGTCTGGATGAGATTCCTGGCCTATTCGCCAAGATGAAGCCGATGCCAGGTGCAATCGAGGCTGTGCATGAACTGCAGAAGCATTACGATCTGTTTATCCTCTCTACAGCTCCTTGGAAGAATCCGTCTGCGTGGTCGGACAAGGTGGAATGGGTGACGAAGTACCTTGATGACGTGTTCCATAAGAAGATGATCATCACC